>Ga0302206_1000138_pt1 | contig 30901 bp, 29 predicted proteins | sample II_Fen_E2_1_FD_194581 | JGI IMG/M metagenome (GOLD analysis project Ga0302206, IMG submission 194581) | Peat permafrost microbial communities from Stordalen Mire near Abisko, Sweden - II_Fen_E2_1 | ecosystem: Environmental > Terrestrial > Soil > Wetlands > Permafrost | place: Sweden: Abisko...
CTACAAAAGCCGGACCCCTTAACTATATTTGGCCGGGCTGATTGCAATTAATATATTTAACTATATAACAAGCGTTAATTCTGACTTTTGGTAGTCAATATAATACGGCTGAAACTGGTCAAGGCCTCTGATTTTCCCAATGAACCTCCAAAAGCATAAAAGCAGGCCAATATTTCCAATTTGCTGCCAATTTGAAAAACAAAGGCCCATATATTGCTAATATACAGGCCATTGGTTCACAACTTAGTAGCCCCACCAGGAATCGAACCTGAATCTAAGGTTTAGGAAACCTCCATTCTATCCATTGAACTATGGGGCCATGTCCCTCATCATTTTCATCAGGAAACCTCCATTCCCTGCCTGCCGGCAGGCAGGTATCCATTGAACTATGGGGCCAATTTCAGTCGCAAAAGTATGGTTTTTTTTTATCATTGCAAATCGCTCTCCTAAACTTAATGGACACAAGACACACGACACATGGAAGAACAAAACCCGTGCATCGTGCGTCCTGTGCCGTGAGTCATTTTTATTCCGTACTGAAAAATAAATTATCTTTGATTGTACTAATTATAAATATCATGAACTGGGTAGATGCTATTATAGTCGTAATTCTCATATTGTCGCTGGTAATGGGTTTTACCAATGGACTGGTAAAAGAGGTGGCTTCACTTGCTGCATTGATTCTTGGAATCTGGGGCGCCATAAAATTTTCGACATTTACTGCCGGGAAACTTTATGATTATTTTGATATGACAGGACATTGGGTGGGCGTAATTGCATTCCTGATTACCTTTGGAATAATTGTAGTGATAATTCACTTTATCGGCATTCTAGCTGACAAAATTGTTAACGCTGCTTCGCTGGGATTTATTAACAGGATTCTGGGCATCGTTTTCGGATTGCTTAAATCAGTACTTATAATGAGTGTGTTCTTTGTAATACTAAATGCAATTGATGCAAGGAAGTCATTCCTCCCGAAAAAGATAATTGAAGAATCGCATTTTTATAATCCAATTTCCGATATCGCCCCGGCAATTTTCCCTATAATAGGAGAGGGAGGCTTTAACCGAAGCTTCGACCGGTTTAAAAAGAAGCCTGAAGAGCCAGTTATCTGACCCCGTTTATTATATTTGCACTCTCAAAAGATGCTTTTATGAATTTTGTTGATGAACTGAAATGGAGAGGCATGATACATGATATTATGCCAGGTACCGAAGAATTGTTAAATAAGGAAGAAACCAGCGGTTATATAGGATTTGATCCAACTGCTGACTCTTTGCATATCGGTCATATGGTGCAGGTTATGTTGCTGGTGCATTTTCAGAGAGGCGGCCATACACCAATTGCTCTGGTTGGCGGAGCCACAGGGATGATAGGGGACCCTTCCGGAAAATCGGAAGAAAGAAACCTGCTTGATGAGGTATCTTTGAGGAAAAATGAGGAATCAATAAAGAAACAGCTTTCTAAATTCCTCGATTTCGGGTCGGGTAAAGCAAACCGGGCACTAATGGTAAATAATTATGACTGGATGAAGGAGTTTTCTTTCCTGGGCTTTATCAGAGATATCGGGAAACATATTACCGTTAACTATATGATGTCAAAAGATTCGGTTAAGAAGAGGATTGGTTCTGAGGCAAAAGAAGGGATGTCATTTACTGAATTTTCATACCAGTTGGTTCAGGGAACTGATTTTCTTCATCTCTATAATAATTATGGCTGTAAGCTTCAAATGGGTGGCTCTGATCAGTGGGGGAACATTGTTACAGGTACGGAGCTCATACGTCGTAAAACAGGCGGAGAAGCCTTCGCACTCACCTGTCCGCTGATAACAAAATCGGACGGTACAAAATTTGGGAAAACAGAGTCGGGAAATGTCTGGCTCGACCCTGAAAAAACAACTCCATATCAGTTTTACCAGTTCTGGCTTAATGTATCTGATGAAGATGCAGCAAAATATATCAGGATCTTTACAGTTCTGGGCCAAAAAGAGATTGAAGAAATTATTTCAGCACATAGTAAAGCTCCGCATGAAAGACAACTTCAGAAAAGACTGGCTGAGGAAGTCACGGTTATGGTTCATTCAAAGGCCGACTATGAAAGTGCTGTTGAGGCATCGCAGATTCTCTTTGGCAAAGGAACCACCGAATCACTGAAAAAGATGAGTGAAAACACCTTTCTCTCGGTTTTTGAAGGAGTTCCGGTCTTTGATGTTAAAATGGATATCCTGATCAAAGGAGTCACTATAACTGACCTGTGTACCGAACAATCACAGGTATTTTCTTCAAAGGGTGAATTACGAAGACTTATTGAGGGTGGTGGATTTAGTATAAATAAGGGAAAGATTGATAATCCTGATTCCACAGTTACAAAGGAATCGCTTCTTAATAATAAATATCTTCTGTTACAGAAAGGTAAGAAGAATTATTATCTGATAAGAGTGAGCTGAATTCTTCCATTAGACTGAGAGACTAAGAGACTAAGAGACTAAGAGACAAAACAACACTTTTTAGTCCCTCAGTCTCTTCGTCCCTACGTCTTTTCGTCATTTTATCAGATCAGCGGCGATGATCGACACATCATCGAAAGTTGAAGGGTTATTACAGGGTAACCCAAGATCCCTGATCATTTCTCTGATATTATTTTCGACGGGTTCGGTGTTACTTATATGACGTATAATTTCTTTTGTTCCGATATCACTGCCATCGGCATATTTAAGCTCAGAGAGTCCGTCGGTATAGCAAACGATCTTGGAAAAATCTTTTATAATAATTTCAGATTTCTCTACCGAAGGTATCTCATCCAGCATACCGATACCAACGCATGAAGTCCTTAGATGAAGCGTCTCACCTGTCACAGTATTATAAAGCACGGGTGGATTATGGGCGGCATTGATATACTCAAGTACCCGGGTTTTATGATCATAACGGGCAACAAACAGGGTTATGAATTTTTCTCCGGCCGCATTTACAACCACAATTGAATTGAGCTTATTAACGAGCGTTTCGAGCTCAATATCCCATGTAAAAAGCGCTCTTAAACTTGCCTGAAAATTTGACATCAGAATTGCAGCGGATATTCCCTTGCCCGAAACATCTGCAATACAAAATCCTGTTTTTGTTTGCGAGAGTCTTATGCAATCATAATAGTCCCCTCCGACTTCATAGTGAGGGAAATAAAATCCATTTACAGTTATTTTTGGATTTTTTGGCATGTGACTATTATCGGGAATGAGCATCTTTTGCATTTTGGCAGCCAGTTCGAGCTCTTTTTTCAGAGCTTCCTGCCGCAGGCTTTCATTGAAGAGCCTTATATTCTCAATTGCAACAATAATTATACTGGAGATAGTCTGAATGAAATTCAGGTGCTTCAAAACAGGGCTCATTCCCTCACCTTCCTCCTCAATATCACCAATAAAAATGAAAGCGAGATGAACATTGTTGTTAAATACCGGAACTATTATGTCTACCCCCTCGAAACCGAGATCAGGAGCACCGAAAAAAATCTCGCAAATACCTAAGAGTCTTGACTCTACATCAATCGTTTCAAAATGTTTCGGAAAGCCGCCGTTTAAAAGACATTCCCAGGTATCTGAATGTTTAAAAATCAGGATTTTCCCGATACCCAGATTATTCCTGAGGATGAATTCATATTTTGATAAAAGGTCCTCAGTTGGCAGATTCGCATTGATCGATAAGGTTATATCGAGCAATGAGTCTAATTTAAATTTTGAAATCTTTAATCTGTCAGCAAAGCCCTTTTTATCTTCCATGATTCTTTTTATCCCTTAACCCGTTCAACATAAGTTTTGTCGCGAGTATCGATTCTGATTTTATCACCGGTATTTACAAACAACGGGACCATAATAATTGCACCATTCTGGACTTTTGCCTGTTTCAATGCATTATTAGCGGTATCGCCTCTCAAGCCAGGTTCCGAATAAGTGACCTCCATTACTACCATCTGAGGGATATCTACCGAAAGGACTGTTTCAGTATCGGCATGAACAACAATTTCTACGCTTGCTCCCTCAAGGAGAAATTCATGATTTTCAATCAACGCTTCCTGTATATGTATCTGTTCAAAAGTTTCAAGATGCATAAAATAATAGCCCATATCATCTTTATAAAGATATTGATAGGGGCGTCTTTCAACTCTGGCAAGCGTTACTTTTGTTCCCGATGAAAAAGTATTATCAATTACCCTTCCACTTTTAAGATTCTTAAGTTTAGTTCTCACAAAAGCAGGTCCTTTCCCTGGTTTTACATGCTGAAATTGCACAATTGTATAAAGGTCATTGTTAAATTCAATGACTAGTCCATTTCTAAAATCTGCAGTACTTGCCATATATGTTTCTGTTATTCAATAAATTAATTATTTTTGTTTAATTCCAAGAGGGTATAATAAGCCCTCATAGCTACTAATCTCGCATGTAAATGCGCCTACAAATATATCAAATCGTATCTTAACTGGTAAAAAATTTTTATCAGCTGAAAACCAGAAAGAAACATCCTCTTCAGTTTTGAAAAGTCTTCCTGTTTCAGTAACAGGATTAAACTTGTAGCACAGAATCCGCCCTGCTTTGGTTTTTACTTCATCAGTCCCGATATATCTTAACCTTATCGGGTAAAGTTCATCACAGAACCATGTCATAATAGTTGTCAGCTCTCCCTTTTTAAGATTGGAGTCAACCGGAAGTATATTGTTCCGGAAATAGTAAAAACAGGACAGAATATCCTGAATCCGCGGCGGAGCAATATGTATTCCCGTAAGATCACTGTTCAGGATACTCGAATCAGCTCTGGTTTTGTGATCAAACAGAACAACATTGTATCTTTTGTAGTGTCCTTCGCGGATATTTCTTATCGATTTTACCGGCAATTCAGTAATGGGATCTATGTAACTCTCATAAATATCCAGTACTTTAAAGAGGGCCTCTGCCAGGCCTGTAGTTCTCGCAGATAATTTTGAGTGTAATACTTCCTTACCGTTAAGTGTGTCACTATTTAGCTCGAGAGTACCAGATCCGGCAGTAATAAGACCGTATTGAATGGTATAAATTACTTTCTCTCCCGCTTTATATGATACTGTCTGGCTCTGTGCGTAACATGAAACCATTAGTACAATTCCTGTGATGTAAAAAAATCTTTTCATATTTCTTCCCTTCTGAACGCCTAAATGGTACCTGTTATTTTCCAAGGATATTCTTTCTGGGCTTGGAAGTTATAAAATCTTTCAGATAAAAAGGCTCAAAGTAAGCGACATCTTCAAAGATTAGATTTTTAAACGCCTCAAATACAGGCTTATGCATATATGAAGCTGATATCTTGAAATCAGTCTGGAAAAATGCATTTTGACGGTTAATCACCTCTTTACATTTTAAGGCTCCATCCCCGAAGAAAATTATCTTCTGTGATTCAGGAAAACCGGCAAAAGTTTCTTCATTGATTATTTCAGCTGAAATCTCTTTAATTTTATTACCCCCCGAGTCATAAATAGCATAATAAACTTCCATTCTTCTAGCATCCAGCATGGGGCAAAAAAATGTATTGCTTTCATTTTCAGCTATGAAATTTTCCCTACCCGTAATACCACATAACATCGAATGAGTGGTTTCTATGCCGATAAGAGGTATGGATGCCCCATATGCAATTCCTTTAGCAACTGATACTCCTATGCGTAATCCTGTGTACGATCCCGGACCCTTACTGACAGCAACAGCATCAAGGTCACGGGCTCTGATACCCTGGTTTCTGAGTATCTCCTCAATAAATACAGTGAGCGTGGAGGCATGTGATTTTGACTCATTACTTTCTCTTAGTGAGATTACACCAGCGCTATCGCATAGTGCTACAGAGCAAAGGTTGGTTGCAGTTTCAAGACATATAATCATGTTTTGAAAGGTATACCCTCCACCTATTTAACCTTAAAGAGAGCTTCTTTTTTTACAACCTCAATCAGCGTGCTGTCAGACAATTTTTTACTGATTGCACTGAAAGGAGAAGACACTACTTTATCATTTACCGTAATTCCCGATAATATTTCAATATAGGAATTATCCTGGATTCCGGTTTTAACATCTTTTGCAAGTGCATATTTCCCATCGCTGACAAATACAATAGTACGGATATCTTTTTCTGATGGAGTACCAGCTACTTTTACTTTTAGTGTGTCAGTACGTGTTGTGACAGATTGTATAGGCACTGTAAGTATATCGGGTTTTGATTGGGTACGGATATCTACAGTTGCCGACATTCCCGGCCTGAAAGGATGTTTATCACCGGCATCCACAAGTTTCTGGTACGACTGGGGAAGAACCAGAATCTTAACATCGAAATTAGTTACCTGATCAGCTGAAACTCCAGTTGTCTTTGCTGAGTTAGCGATCTCGGTAACTATCCCTTTAAATTTCTGATCGAGATATGCATCTACCTCAATCAAAGCAGTATCTCCCAATTTGACCCTTGGGATGTCATTTTCATTTACCTGAACCTGGGCTTCCATTCGTGACAGATCTGCCACGCGCATTAATTCTGTTCCAGCCATAAGATTTGTTCCTGCAACTCTTTCACCGAGTTCGACGAGAAGCATCGATACTGTTCCGGTCATAGGAGCATAAATTGATGTTTTGGTGAGGTTTTCATTTGCATCTTTAAGTGAAGCTTCAGCGCTTGTTATTGCAAACTTGGCTGCATCGACTGTAGCTTTCGCAACTGTATAAGTTGCCTCAGCCTGTTCAAAATCTGACTTTGAAATAGTCTGTTGGTCATAAAGTTGCTTATTTCTCTTAAATGACAATTCCGCCTGAGTAAACTGGGCATCTGCCTGAGCGCGTCGGGCCTGGGCTGAGCTTATTTCTGCCAGTGATCTGTCTCTCTGTGAAATGTAATTATCGGGCTTAATTCTGAGCAATAACTGGCCTTTTTCAACATTGTCCCCCTCCTTGATTGTCAGTTCTACAATTTCACCAGATACGTCCGGACTTATTTTAACTTCTTTCTCAGGCTGAATCTTACCATTTGCCGTGATTGCTTCAACGATGGTACGTTTTTCGGCATTTTCCACTGCAACCTTTATTGTCAAAGCTTTACCAAACCAGCCTGCCTTCTTTCCAATTACTGCAAAAAGGATAAGGACAATTACTATCGGGAGTAAAATCTTGAGTATCTTATTGTTTTTCATGTTTTTGTATCTTAAAATGTTTTTGTATTATAATTATTGATCAAGCTTTAGAGGAATGCCTTTATAAAAATCGAGTACCTTGGTTTTAAAGATAAATTCATATTTTGCCTGTGCCATATCTGATTGTGATTTAAGCAGCTGTGTTTTTGCAGCATTATAATCGACCGGAGTAACCATTCCTACATTAAATTTTTGTTCTGTATATCTGAAAGATTCTTCGGTTGAGGCAATTGCTTTAATACTTACGTTAAATTTTTTGAGGGCCGCTACTGCATCAGTATATGCCTGCTGAATATTCTTATAAAGCTGTTTTTTTGATCCTTCAAGGGTATACTGACTGGTTTCTACATTTAGCTTCGAGTTCGAGATGTTTTTATTCACCTGCCATCCGTTTAAAATGGGAACGTTCATGGACAAACCTATACCGGAATTCTTGTTATTTTTAAACTGGTCCCTGAAGGGTGCATTTGTCTGATTGTTGATATAGGTATAACGAGTATTTAAAGAATAATTCAGGGAAATAACAGGACTTCTGCCGCCTTTTGCAATTTTCAGTGAGTATTGACTGGCAGCCAGTCTCAACTCAGAGCTTTTTATTTCTGGTCTGTTTTTCTCTGCGATAGCATAAATATCATCTATATTCCCCGAGACAATTGCATTAGGATCGACATTGATCTCGGGAACTACAACTTCAAATCCTGCCGGTGTTTTTAACTCAAGTAATTGAGTCAGGGTAAGAACTGATGTTTCGAGCAGGTTTTTCTGAGTGATCAGAGATAGTTCTTCCTGTGCAGCCTGGGCTTCAATCTGGAGAAGATTTCCTCTTGGAGAACTACCGGCATCAACAAGTTTTCTTGTTTTCTCAATTTGCTGTAAGGTAATGTTAAGCTGATTTTCATTTGCGGCGACAAGCTCCTTGTTCAGAAGTATCTGCAGGTATGAAAGTGCGACATTCAATCCTACATTGTCACTGATATTTTGAAGATCCTGCTGGCTTGCCAGAACCTGGTATTTGTTTTTCTGAATAGAATTATAATATTGCAAGCCGTTGAATACTGGCATTGAACCTCCTACATAGAAATAGTCAGATTGAAGAGTCTGGTTATAAAACTGATAGGTATTCTGATCGAGTGCACGTCCAAATGAATAAGAATGTGAAGCTTGTCCATTCAGGTTAGGCAATAATTGAAATTTTGACAGATCAAGCGAATTTTTTTGAATCTCGTTCTGTAACGATTGTTGCTTTATCTGGATATTATTTTCAATCGCATATTTGACACATTCTTCAAGCGACCAGATCTTTTGTTGGGAGAAGATAAATCCCTGTGAAGAAAGAAGACAGGTAAATATTAATATTAAGATTTTTTTCATATTTGATTTTTTGTTTTTAAAGATAGTCTCTGTAAAACTAATCTTGTTTTAGACTATTTTATGTTTTTATGTATTAATTGCATTTGAGAAGTATCAGAGTAGAATTCTTTTAATTTCAAGGTTACGAAGATAAAAAATATCTCAGATAGAATAAATTTTTTTTTGCAAAAGAGTAAATTAAAGAAAATCCTCCATTCCTTAAATAGTTTCATGCTGGTTGTAAATTTAATTATCTTTGTAACGACAATGGATATATTTTTATCTACTAAATACATAATCATATGGTTAATAAAGAATTAAAGCTGGAAGCAGGTGTGATTTTCGGGGATGATGTGAAGTCACTTTTTGACTATGCGAACAGGAATGATTTTGCAATACCGGCTGTTAATGTCGTTGGGACCAACTCTGTAAATGCTGTTTTGGAAACTGCAAAAGCTGTGAATTCACCTGTTATTGTCCAGTTTTCGAATGGCGGAGCACATTTTTTTGGAGGACAAGGTCTGCCAAAGGAAAATCAGGTTGGTGCGATTGCCGGTGGAATTTCAGGAGCTCTTCATGTACATAATGTTGCAGATTATTATGGAATTCCGGTAATTCTTCATACTGATCATGCCGCACGTAAACTTCTTCCCTGGATTGATGCTCTGCTCGATGCCGGCGAAGAATTTTTTGAATCAAACGGAAAACCACTTTTCAGTTCACATATGCTGGATCTTTCTGAAGAACCATTAAATGAAAACATAGCAACCTGTAAAAAGTATCTTGAAAGAATGAGCAAAATTGGCATGACACTTGAGATTGAACTTGGAGTTACCGGGGGTGAAGAGGACGGTGTAGATCATTCGGGAATTGACAGTGCACGCTTGTATACTCAGCCTGAGGATGTTGCCTATGCCTACGAAGAGCTTTTAAAAGTAAGCAACATGTTCACTATCGCTGCATCGTTCGGGAATGTTCATGGCGTATATAAACCAGGAAATGTTGAGCTCAAACCAATTATCCTTAAGAATTCTCAGGATTATATTATAAAGAAATTTAAAACGGGTCCGAACCCGGTTAACTTCGTATTTCACGGTGGATCGGGATCTGAGAAAAATCTCATCACAGAAGCTATTAAATACGGTGCAGTAAAAATGAATCTTGATACCGATATGCAATGGGCTTTCTGGGACGGGATAAATAAATACTCAAAAGAAAAGCAGGGATACCTTCAGAGCCAGATTGGAAATCCTGAAGGAGAGGACAAACCCAATAAAAAATATTACGATCCAAGAGTGTGGCTCAGAAAAGGAGAAGAAACCTTTATTGCCAGACTTAAAGAGGCATTTGCTGATCTTAATGCGATGAATCGGTTCTAGATTAGCACAGGGCTCAGTGCGCAGAGCTCAGTGTGTGCAAACCCTGCGCCCTGAACTCTGAGCAATGAACAAAAGTTGTGAATAGCATAAATAGCAGACAACCAGTCAAATAGAGACTGGTTGTTCTATTTTATGTTAAAAACTATTTTTTTTGTTGAGTCTCTTGAAAATCAGTTTTTCTAATTTAGCTGTCTGAATCAAAATGTTAGTGGTGAGACATTCAATTTATAAGGAAGACCGGTTAAGGAGGACAAATCGCCTTTCCCTGATGCTTAACCACCGTGAAATGCGAGCGCTCGGAATATATTGCAACCGGTACAGGATAAAAAACAAGTCCGAATTCCTGCGCGAGACAATTATGAAAGCAATTCTGAAAAGATTTGAAGAGGAACATCCTACTTTATGGGAAGAGAATGACCCTACCCTTTTTAATCAGAATGTCATACAATAACATTTGGATAATACCCGCCTTTTTCTAATTTTACAAATTCAGATATAAAATGATTGGAGGAATTGATAATAAATTTATCATTCCAACGTAAATTTGTATAAAGAACAGGAAATTATCGCCTGGTAATTATTGAAGATGTATCCTGACGGTTTTAAAAATATTCCTACGAAGAGAACGCCCTGGATAATTCTGGAGCCAGGGAAGATTTTTATAATGGGAAGATCAATACCAGAAAACCCAAACGATTTCTACAGGCCGATTCAGGAATGGGTATCAAAGTATGTACAGAATTATACTGAAAAATCAAAAATAGAACTGGGATTTGAATATATTAATACAAGTTCTATTAAATGGATCTTTACCATCTTAAGAGAGCTGTCGGAGATGAAGGATATCGTAAAGAATGCCAGCGTTACCTGGTATTATGAACATGGCGACGAAGACATGTGTGAACTGGGATTTATTCTGAGGTCTCTCATTGAATGCCCTTTTATTGTTGTTGAGGTGGATGAGATGAACAGAGCCAGATATGAGAAGATATTATCTAATCCCACTTGACCTATAGCTACAACAAGTTTATCAAATTCGCTTGTTGATGATCACTTTTAAAAATATTTTCTAATTTTGCAGCTCATTTTGTAGTACACTGACCCATGGTGTAATTGGCAACACGTCGGATTTTGGTTCCGCAGAGTCCTGGTTCGAGCCCAGGTGGGTCAACAACAAAATTAGCGCAAACAGAAATAAATTGACTGAATGCGCTTTTTTCATTAGGACCTTACTGAAACTTTACTGAAACTGACCCCAATTAATGATAAATATAAAAGAGTTCCTGGAATTATACATGAAAGAACAAATTATTTGATGATCGCACCTTCTTTTTTGACCAAGCTCGATTAATGTATTAATATTAGCTTTAAATTTGGTATAACCTTTTATGAAATTTTTAAAGTTGCAAACTTAAAGTCCCTGTAATATCAAAATGATGAAGGAATTGATTATTGAACAAACTCTAAAAACTCCCCTAATAAACTTAAATCGGGTGACGGGTGATCTTTTATTTTCTGGCAGGTCAATTCCTGAAAATGCTACGAAATTATATGAACCTGTGTTAAATTGGGTTAAAGAATATATTTCAAAAGCCAATCCAACTACCAATTTAAGATTAGACCTGGAGTATTTCAATACAGCATCATCAATATATCTGGCAAAAATGCTAAAAGTCCTCACCCAGATTAAAGTACCTGAATATGTTTTAATTATACACTTATATTTTCCTGTTGAAGAATTTGATGAAATGAATGAATTTGAGGATATCTATGATGCTTTTTCTCCAATAACAGATATCTTTCAGGATGCCACTACAAGTGTTGGAATAAAACTTTATGCTAAGGACGAAAGGGGAGAATTAATTAAAACCAGGCTGGCATTTATCGAATCTTAGTAATTCAGAACTTAAATCTGGCTAAAAATAAATTATATCGCCAGGCTCAGTTTCCCGCGCTTTCTTCAAAGAAAGAAATTATCTTGACATAATGTTTATTTTATTCAGAAGTGAATCCCTGAATGAACTGCCAACTGGGATGTTTCTCAGCTCATCCCCAATCATCAATTCAAGAGAATCTTCTTTTATCCTCTTTATCAAACTTTTATTCACAATAAATGATCGATGAACTCTGAGAAAAATCTCAGATGGAAATTGAAACTCTATTGCCTTCATAGTAAAATGAATTGTGAACTTTTCCTTTGCAGTGTTTAGAATAATATAATTCTCAAGAGCTTCAATATACATTATATCTTTAATTTTCAGCTTGATTAATGATGCCCCTTTTTTAATAAATATCTCGTTAGCATCGCTGTTGCTGACTTCCTTATTTGCATAATATCTTATTGCCTTATCAATGGCTTTGCAGAATCTTGAATAAGTCACGGGTTTAACCAGATAATCAACAATATTGAATTCGAATGCTTTAAGAGCATCCTGATCATCTGATGAAACAATAATTATGTTTGGCCGGTAGTCGAAGCTATTGATTAAATTAAAGACGTCCATTTCCGGAGTCTCAATATCAAGAAAGATAAGGTCAATATCGTGTCTTTCGGATAATTGAGCCCTGATTGATCCTTCATCACTGAACGTTCCGATAAGATTAAGAGAAGACGACTTTCCAACAAATTCTTCAAGAAGTTGGCTACTATTTTTATTGGCACATATAATGCAATTCATAATTGCGAATTTAGTCAATTTTATTAAATGATTAACTGTGATTTATTACTAAACACATTAAAATTGGAGAAAATTTAACGATTATTGAGACTTATGTATCCCAAGATTATTCTTCTTTTCTTTTTCGATATTGATTTGAATATATAATAAGTAACTTTAATAACTTGAAACCTTAATCTTCCAGTTATGAAAAAATATATCTGTGCAATACTCAGTGCCGTAATAGTGTTAGCAGCTGGTTGTAGCAGCAATTCTGATAAGAAAAATTCGTCTGAAATCTCTTCTGACTTATTTAAGGTTGAAGAAGGATTTATTGACACGCATGGAGTGATGATTTATTATAAAGCATTTGGGAAAGGAGAACCACTGCTGATCCTTCACGGAGGTCCCGGCGCATCGCACGACTATTTTCTCCCTTACCTCCTTCCGTTAGCCCGAAAAAACCGGCTCGTATTCATCGATGAGCGTGGTTCCGGACGTTCAGAGAAAATTGAGAATTCATCAGCTTACACCGTCGAGAATATGGTGGAAGATGTGGAAGCAGTCCGTATAGAATTGAACCTTGGCAGAATCAGCCTTCTGGGCCACTCATGTGGAGGTGTTCTTGCCCAGGCTTACGCTCTGAAGTACCAGGAAAATCTTTCCCATCTGATTTTATGCAGCACCTTTCATAGTACAAAAAGAATGAATGAGGTTCTGAAAAACATAAAGGAAAAAATGGCACCAGATCTCCGGAATCGGATTGAAAAGATGGAGAAGGAAGGTTTATATGGTCACGGAAAGGGATATGAAAAAAACCGATATACGGCTAAATACATGATAGCCGCGTGGGGTGAGGGTTACTTCCCTTATCTTTATCAGAATCATCCTGATCCTAACTATGATCCGGTCGCAAACGGGAACATGGCATGGGACGTATACAGGGAGATGTGGGGTTCAAACGGGGAGTATATAATTGATGGCAATCTGACCTCCGCTGAATATGCAGACAGGATTTCTGCAATAGAAGTCCCTACTCTGATAACTGTCGGAGACAATGACGAATGTGATCCTTCACTCTCAAAAGAGATGAACCAAAAGATTGCAGGTTCAAAGCTTGTCATTCTACCAAAAAGCGGACACATGACATTCGTAGATCAACCGACGCTTTTCATTTCCGCTGTTGATGATTTTCTCCATCCTGTAAAATAACCGGCTATTTTGTTTTTAAAATAACCCTTAAATCTTCACGGAAATCTTATTTGTACCTTGATGCAATAGCAATATACAAGCCAATTCCGATATGATAAGTCTCAAAGTGTAAATCAGGATTATTAAAATAGCTTGAAGTTGAGGCTTGTAATTGCAGCTTAACATATTTCCATCCCCCTCGGATTGTAATTGCCGGTTCCAAAAAAAGATGACTTTGATTTGAAATATTATTCAGGGCGCTATTTTCACTCACATTTCCGGAAATCTGATTGAGAACACTATTAAAAGTTAAAACACAAACACGGGTTGATGCTGCTATGTCAAATCCTTTAAAGGTCAGACCAAATGAAGGTTGCACAAATACTTTTACAAAGGATAAGTCAGCTGTACCACCAGGCGAACTTGTGTAAGTACCGTTAACGTAAAAGGGAGTAATGTAATGATGATGCTGGCTACTGCCACCAAGGCCCCCGTAAATTTCAAATACACCGTATTTTTTTACAGGCTTAAAATATCCGATTGCTCCATCATAGTAATTTCCTTTGCCCCAATTTTCGTAATCAGATATCTTTCCACCTTTGGCCGACATATAATTTGCCATAATACCAATATGATCTGTAACTGAATAAGCAGCCTGGATTTCACTGGAGGAAGATTCATTTCCAGTTGCGAGTGTTCCTGATAAACGATACTCATTCTTTTCTCTGAATAACGGGACATTCTGAGTATTTGGCACATAATAGTAATGTGAACAACTGCAGAGCAAAACAGAAAGGATTAATAATGCGGGCGATAGTTTTTTCATGGTCCAGGCAGGTTAAATTTATTACTGTACCAGATAAGTCAACAATTGGACCAAAAATTATAAATAACTGATAAAGAGCTATTTATTTCATTTAAGGTATTTGAGTCAGATATTTATTGTAATGTTATGGGACGGCACAGTGTTTCAAAATGCTACAATAAAAGCCCTTACAATGCCCGATACTTATAAGTATTAAGGTTTTTTGGTGGTGGCAATTGAGATTATCCTGAAATAGTAATGGGGTAGGGACTATTTAGTTTTTTTATCACGGGAGATAACATTGTCATCAATCATAAAGCTGTCGGGGTATCCCAATGCTGCAAGTTTAGGGTAGTACTTAAAAATTTCTTCTCTGGTTTTGAAACCGGTAATTAATACAATATAGTATTCCCATTCTCTGACTATCTCAACTGGCAGGTTTAGTTTAGCTGTTATCCTTCTTTGAGCACGTAACGCCTTTGATCGTCTATGGAATATCCCGACCTGCAGATTAACAGTTAGTTTTTCAGTTGAAGGTTTCTCTTCTGCAACTGCAGGTAAATTGATTTTATCATTACCTGTCTTGAGAGCAGTATCAGTCAATGCAGAAACCTCAGGTTTAAATTCTTTATCCTTAATAGGTTTGACAGAAGTATCAGGCAATGCAACAACCTGAGATTTAGTATCTTCTTTCTTAGCCCGGAAGACCCATAAATTTTTAATTCCAAGCAGGCCAAGAGTTGGAATCAGTTTTTCTATTTCCTCCAGGCTTTTAAATCCAGTTATCCGTACCTTAAAATAACCATCTTCCGGAACTATAACTACAGTATTGTTCAGCAAATGCGAAAGCCTTTCTCTCAACGATAAAGCATTTGATTCACGAAGGAATGCACCGACCTGAATAACCATATCGGGACTAAAGTCCTGCACAGTTTTTTCAGAGATAGTCTCCTTATTTTTTGCAGAGTTATTGTGGTTTTCTATAACTTCCGGTAAACGAATCTTCTGACTTTTAACTGTTGGATCACCAGGGATATTATAAGGATATTTTGCAGGTATAAGTTCACTGACAGACATCATCTGTATAACAGTTGAAGACGAGCAGGATTGATTACATGAAATAATACCTCTGAAAATAAAAATTATCAGGAAACTCAGGTAACGGGTATTCATGTCTGACCTGTCAGGTGATTTTTCAATAATTCATTAAGCCAAATTTATACTATTTTCAGCAACAGATAGTTATATTTAGTAATGATATTTTAAAAAATCGCAAATAATCTTCAGTTTATTTATGAAACTGGTTTGGATTTTGGCCTCATATGGGCTATTTTTGCACAATTCTCCTTAAAGTTGAACGGAAGCATTTCATGTACTGAATTGTTATGACAAATTAAGCAATCAGCTTCTTTCGGTATAAATGTTTTTTTAATAAAGGCTCCCTTATGACAAGCTTCGCAGGTTATTCCATCCTCTTTTTTATATGTAATTGCAAAGAATGTTGAATCGAGACCTGCACCTGTAATGTGGCATTTTAAACAGACCTGACTATCCCCTGGATTTCCTTTTAATTCAGCTTTATTTGCAAAACGAATTGCTTTCTCAGTTGAAAGAATCTTAAAGGCATTTGCATGTGGACTGATTTTTACGATATTATACTGAAACCCCATTTCCCCGTTATTATGGCAGACAGAAGCGCATTTTTCCATGCCAACATACAGGTATTTTGCAGTGTCCTGTATAGGTTTTTTATTTTTGTCGGGAAGGGAAATAACAGATTTTTCGGGCAAGAATGAACCCTGAGTTAATTGAATTAAATCAGTAAAAAGGTTCGGATAAAAAACTGCCAACAAAAATGAAACCGTTATTTTATTCCTGAGATTCACTTCAATAAAATATTTTTATAACAAATTTAATATTTTACATTGAAGGAAAGGTACTGAATAAAATAGCCGGATTTAAGATTTAGAGCTACTCCTGGCATTAAATTGAATTCATGCCTTTATAAATACCAGAATTATAAATAGTTACAATACGTCCAACATAAATTAATTTTCCACGCGTCATTCCTGAAATTGTTGCTCTCGCCTGTTTGTATGAATTAATTGTCATTGAAACATCATAAACTCCGATTTCAGAAGAAATTGTGAACCGAAGGAAGAAACTTAAGTTTTTTATATCCTTTGTTATCTTAAGGCCACTCAGGCTCCCTTCTGCTGTTGTTCCTCCGACACCGTTTGATCCGTACAAACTATTGGAACCAGTTTGTAAAACTGCCCTTAAGGAATCGACCATTATAAAATTCACGGCTGACAATACCGGATTCCTGTTACCATATTGATTTTCGAGATAATCAGCTTCCAGGACAAAACTTTTAGATTGGAGCATCGAGTCAATAACCTGAAAATTGTAAAATTCTTTATCCCTCTTAGCCTCCTTTTTTTCCTCACGCGACAATTTTTCGTTCTGCGAATTACTATAAAGGGAAATAAAAAGCAATCCGATTGCCAGAAACCATTTTTTAAAATTTAAAATTGAAGCTTTCATAACATTCAGATTAATTGATTTCTGATCTTATGTCAAAAAATATGCCGTGATGAGTGATAAAAAGGTATTGATTATATGCTATTTATCACTCTCTGCAGAATCTTTCTTCTTAAAACCATTTTTACTTCAGGAACTCCCTGAACCATAAACCTGAATCTTTAACATATCTTTCAAGTGTATGAAAGTCTACATAGACAAGTCCAAAACGGGTCCGGTAGCCTTTATCCCATTCAAAATTATCTGTAGGGGACCAGACAAAATAGCCATTCACATTTACCCCTTCCTTTTTAGCCTTAAGAATGGCTGCAAGATGATTTTTAAAATAGTCGATTCTATCCCTGTCATGAACTTTCCCGTTTTCAAGTTTATCAGGCACACAGGTTCCGTTTTCAGTAACAATCAGATTCCTTATCCCTTTATAGGAACTAAATTTTTTAAGTATATGGTATAATCCTTCAGGATAAATTTCTCCTTCCATTTCATTTGCAGGAACACCTCGTTTGGATGCCAATATCTCCTTTGCCCTCATTCCGGGCATTATAGAATTTTTGGCAATTGTCCGGAAATAATATTGCACTCCGATAAAATCGAAATCAAACACCATTCCCGATTCATCCCCTTCCTTATAAAGAGACTTCATTTTTTTTAATATAGGAACAGTATCCTCGGGATAGCCCAGGCCCAGGCATGGCTCCAGAAAAAGCCGGTTCATTATTGCATCCATCCGGGCAGCGGCTTCAATATTCTTTTTCTTCTGATCAACGGGTTCTACCCAGGTATTTGCGAAAGTGGTTCCGATATTTGCCTCTGGTACATTTTTCCTGATGATACGGCCACCTTCGGCATTGCAGAGAACAGAATAGTGAACTGATCTCATAAATGCTTTTAAACTTTTTTTACCGGGAGCAAAAACCCCTTGCATGTAGCCTAGTCCCGTGAAAGAAAGTTGTTCATTGATCACCATCCAGTTTTTTACTTTCGTACCATATTCCTTTGTCACTACTTCAACATATTCGGAAAACCATTTTATTATTTCACGGTTTGCCCAGCCGCCTTTGGCTTCCAGAACCTGTGGCATATCCCAATGATATATGGTTATCCACGGTTCAATACCTTCAGACAGGCATTTATCGATAACTTTATGATAAAAATCCAGACCCCTGGTATTTGGTGTACCTGTACCTTCCGGTAGAATACGCGGCCAGGAGAGGGAAAACCTGAATACCTTAAAATTCATTGACTTAATCAGATTTATGTCTTCAGCATATCTGTGGTAAAAATCAGCGGCTACATCAGCGTTTTCTCCTCTCTCTATTTTACCGTGAATCCTGGAGAAAAAATCCCAGTTCGATTCACTTTTACCATCGGTGTCCCATGCACCCTCAGTCTGATATGAAGATGATGCAACTCCCCATTTGAATCCTGCTCCAAAATCTGCTTTTGACATTTCACCTTCAGGAGAATGCCTGAACAAATCAGTTGCTTTCAGATATCTGCTGAACAATAATCCTGTACACGCCAGTCCGGTATTTTTTACCCATTCTCTTCTTTTCATATCAGATTGTCAAAGATGAAGTTTATATAAGGTTTAAAAGTTTTGGAAGGAATATAAGCCCGCAAGCAATTATAGAAACAATTGCTGCAATCAATACTGCAGCCGCGCTATAATCTTTTGCTTTTCTTATCAGATCATTCCATTCAGGATCTATTCGGTCAGCCAGTGATTCCAGTGAGGAATTAAGCAGTTCTGTGATAAAAACCATACCGATTACAACTATCAGAACAGACCATTCAGTCTTATCAATCTTCATTAAAAAACCCAAAATGATTGCTGCAATTGCCACGAGAAAATGAATCCTGGAGTTATGCTCATATTTTAAAAGAGATATTAATCCGTTTAGAGCGAATCTGAAACTTGCAAACCGCGATTTCAATGAAAATTTATTCGAGTTCATATATTGAAAGGGAGAAATTAATCCTTAAGACACCTGACGCTGAATCCATGTTTTTTACTCCGATGGTCAATGATAAATGTATTTTCCGCATAATAGAGACTGACATACCATTCTTCATCATTTGAAACTCCCGTATCAGACCATATGCCTGTATAAGACAAGATAGAAGCAAATGTCCCCTCAAAATATCTTATACCTGCGGGAAGGGCTGTGAAGCCACTGCTGTTATCTGCACCTTTGTTAGGAGAAAGCCAGTGAGCGGTACCAAATTCCTTTAATTTGCCTCCTGCCCTGGCCGAATCTCCTAAAAACTCTCTGAGGGTCTTCCACTCTTCTATATCAGGAACATGCCATCCGGCAGGGCAAAGCTTTCCGGTAGCTATTGTAAAGCCATTGTAGATTGCTCCATAAGTATCTTTGAATAATGTCTCATCATTATTGTACCAGCAATAACCAGCAGTCGTCAAACCAGCCCATGCAGAGGCATCTTTAGTTAAGGGAATATCCGTGCCATCATTAAATCTGGTAGTCTTCAGGTTCTCAGCCATCCAAAACTGATTGCCTATTTCTATTGTTTTGTAAGTATTTCCATCAATGTCAGCAACCGGATCAGGAGGTTTTTTGTCCTTCCTGCATGAGGTTGAGAATAAAGCGATTGCCACCAGTATTAATATAAAGATTAAAATCTTCTTTTTCATATTCTTAGTTATGTCTGGCAACAGGAGGATAAAAAAAACGAAACAAAATAACCTACAGCTTCACCTTTTCAGCCAGAAATTTATCCGTTTCTTTTTCCACACTCTGCCAGTCTTTAGACCGTATATAGGATGCAATGACATGCGCTCTCGCATCAGGGAAAGCTATCTTTTCTTTTAAATCAGCCATGGTGCCCAGTTCGTCGAACATTGTTAACATGGCAGGAACTGAAACTGTATTGTCCTGTTCTTTCTGATTTTTGAAGTAATATCCGAGGAATACGGGGCATTTTATTCTGGAAAAAACCTCAGGTTTCATTGTATTTGAAATCAGATTCTGAAGTGCTACCAGTGCTTCGATCCGGTATTTAAGCTGCCAGTAATTAGCATGTGTCGTGCTTTCTGATTCAAATTTTTTCGAAGGTCCGCCTGAAACCAGCCTGGCAATCTGTAATCCCCAGGGTTTATCGAGAATAGTTGCTGTTCGGTCAAAAAGCTTAACACATGGTGAATACAGAACAATTGCTTTTATTTCAGGATGTCTGGATGCCAGATAAAGAGTCATAGCTCCTCCTGCGGATGTCCCAATAACAACAACTTCATCACCCAGTTTTTCGGCTATGGAAAGGGCATTTTCAGCAGACTCTTCGTATTCTCCGGCAGTCAATTTGATCATTGAGCTGTCTCCCCTGTCAATCCCATGTTCAGCCAACCTCGAAAGGTACAGATTGGAATTGAATTTTTTTGCCAGATCTTTATGTACAGGATCGCCTTCTGCCTGACTTGCTGAAAAGCCATGCAAATATAGAAATGCAACTTTTGTCTTTTCCTTTTTAGATGAGTCTGCCCAAACGATTCTTGCATGATTATCGGGTTTGATTCCCTTTATTGATTTTTCAGACTGAGTTATATAATTCTCAAGCTCAGGCAGTCCGGATGGAAGATTAATTTCATGGATGGTAAAATCGGGTTTTGAGGGTCTGGGACCGATCGAATATACAATGACCAGGGCCAGAAGAATACCAGCAATCCATTTTAAAAAAGTTTTCATAATATCACTTAAAGGTATTATAAAATTAAACATGGGTTAAATAGAAAGCAAATATAATTCAGTCTGAGTGATCTGAATCAGAAAGAGAACTTAAATGATGAAACAGGAATATTATTTTATTATTTTGATTGCTTTTTATCCGGTTGTTTATCCGGATTTTTCAAAAACTCAACCCGCTCCCTTACCTTGTCGATATACTCTGGTTTGAAGGTCATTTGCGATTTTTTAAATTTATCAAGGAAGAGTTCATAATAGTAGATGGCCTTGGGATTGTCTTTTAGCTTCTCATCATAAAGGTTGGCAATTATCATATAAAGATTGACATCAGATGAAAACTTAAGGGCCCCAAGGTAGGTGGCAATTGCATCTTTATAAAATCCACCGTTTTTCTGAGACTCGGCAAGCATAATTGATGCGATACCCATTTGCTGGGTTATAGGGGTAAGTAGTTTAACGACACGTTTGTAATAACGAATACTGTTTTTGGGATCGTCTGAGTGGTAGTAAATCTGTCCGAGATAACTTGCTGTTTCGTAATCCGACGAGTCTTTGGAATATGCGATTAAAAGATATTTCAGAGATTCTTTTGGCTGCAAATTATTAAGATAACCGATTCCTGCTCTTTTCAGGTAAAGGAATGAGGAATCGCCTGTACTTAAGATTTTAAGATAATCGTCCAAAGCTCTTTTGGTATAATTGACCAGATAATTAAGTCCTGCTCTCCTGACATAGAGGTCCATGTCTATCGGATCTATTTTTATTCCCATGGTAAGAAGTTGCAAAGCAGTATCTACCCTGTTAGTGGAAGAGTACAGATAGGACAGGTTTTTTATTGCATTCGTGTTTTTAGTATTCAAGGCCAAAGATCTGCTATACAAATCGATAGAATTGTTAAAGTCACCACTTCTCAGGTATGCAAAACCAATTTTGTCAAGAATGGCATAATTTGATGAATCCTTCTTCAGAAATCTGTTGTAGATTTTGATTGACTCGTTGTATCTGCCCTTTTGCATATATATCGAGGTGAGGTAAAAAGCATATGGCCAGTTCATGGAATCATTTGTGCAAAGCTTAAGCAGAAGAGGCTCGGCCTGCTTTATCTTTCCATTATTGTAATAATCTTTTGCCACCATGAAACTGTATTGATTGTTTTCCGGCGATAAGGTTGCTGCTTTTAAAAAACAATCGAATGATTTATCATCCGGTAACTGGTTCTGATATGCAAGTCCAAGCTTATAATATATCTCAGAATTAAGCGAATCCGTGGAGAGAATCTGCCTGCATGTATCAATTGCCCTGGTAATTTCACCTCTTACGAGCATCATATCAATCTTCGAATTGTCTGGTTTGTTTTGTGCAAGGCAGGTAAGTGAAGCAACGCAAACAAGAAAGATCAGGGTAAAGACTTTTCTTTTCATAGTTTTAATTTATTCATGATCTAGTTATCGTTCAAAATAAAATTCTAATGACTTTTAAGGAGAAGTGATAAACCGTTATAAATATATAACGAATAAATTAGTTATACAACGATTTACAAAAGAATTTCTATTAGCCGCACAGACAAAGATAGGTCCACATTAGTTGGTTATACAGGTTGATTGAAGTGTATGTCATAAATTATTTTAGTATCTGACCCGATGCTACAAGCTTTGTTTTTATCTCTTCATATGATAAATCATAAATGTTTTTCCTTTCATCAATAGCCATACAGGAAATAATTCCTGCACTCTGACCAAGAATCATGAATACCGGCTCCATCCTTATTGAACCGAAAGCAATATGTGAACTTGAAACGCAAACAGGTACCAGGAGATTGAGACACTCTTCAGGTTTTGGCAAAATTGAACCCAGATCAATCTGGTAAGGCTTTTCAGGCGAAACCCCTAAATCGCCCTCGTTCTGAACAAACCCTTCGGGAGTAACATACCTCTGCACGTTGTGAGAATCCATTGTATATGAACCCATACCGATGGACCTCGGCACCATCCTTTTGCCAAGAATATCGTTCTCTGTCATTACATATACCCCTGACATACGTCGTGATTCCCTGACATAAATATTATAGGGCCAGTTCCCATTATCTTTAAATTCATCCTTTGCAAATCCCCACTCATTCATAGTTTTCCTTACTACCTCAGGCAAGCGTCGGTCAGTTGCCATAAAATAGAGCAGTCCCTTCTGGTAGAGTATGTGTTCTTTAATAATTTCTTTTCTTCTTTCATACGAAGCATCGGGATAATCCCAGTTCATGCCAATATTATCAAAGCTGAACGGGCCATGATTATTCACATCCGTCTTGAGGTTTGGTATTGGATCATATTTGCCGAAGAACTCATTCCATCTGGTCTCTGAAAGTCTTGCCAGGAGCTCATACTGGGTACTGTCATATCCTTCAGGTTTTGTAATATCAGTTTTATTTTCAGGAACTTTTGTGAGGCAAAGTCTGAAACAATACGCCTGAATCTTCTTGTCTCCCGTCCCGTTTTCTCCCGGAACCTCAGCGCTTATTCGAGGAAGAAGTCCGCTTGTCGGATCTCCCGGAATTTTGTAAGGATCAACTTTATCCTTGAAATAATGACCATGATGGTAAACCCCCTTCTGAACTCCATTCCATTGTTCATTATAAGTATTTGAAGATTCACGTCCCACTGTATATCTTATTCCGGCTGTCGCCATAAGATCTCCTTCGTAGGTTGCATCAATGAACATTTTTCCAACGAATGTTTTCCCGCTGACGGTCGTCAGCGAAAAGATAGAGCCTCTTTTTTTTATAACACCTGTTTCCCTGTTGATCCATTCATCTCTGAACACTTTAACATTCGATTTTTTGATCATCTTTTCAAATGCCTCTTCAGCTGCATGAGGCTCAAAAATCCACATTGTGTGATTTTCCCCATCAATGGCTGGATTGCCCTGACCAACATTCCCGTATTCAGACTGTTTTTGCCATTTCCACGATTCGGGATCCAGATAGTGCTGATATATGAGCTGATAGAATTCCCTGGCAATGCCGCCTATAACAGCTTTATTTCCGGTATCGGTAAAGCCTAATCCGGAAGATGAAAGTCCTCCCAGATGTTTATCCGGAGAAACCATAATTACAGATTTGCCCATCCTTGCTACTTCGACAGCAGCTGATACGGCCGACGATGTACCACCATATATAATTACATCAGCTTTGTAAATTATTTTGTTGTTATTCTGTCGGCAACCCATGATTAATAATATACCTGCAATTGATAAAAGCATTATGCGAAGTAGTGTCTTATAAACTATGATGAGCCATTCATTCGCACTAGATAATCTTTTGATTTTCATTTATTTTAGAATGATTTAACCTATTTGTTTATCATCAAAATTTTTAATTCATGAGGGTTGAAAGTGACATTTTCATCTGCACCTGAATTAACAGCTTCCGCAGTGGATGGATTTAATAACTGACGGTTTCCATTTGTCGCGATCTTAAGCTTTGAAGAGATAACATTTGATCCTTCATTGAAAATAATATAGTAATTACCAGTCTCTTTTATGACATGTCTGTATCTGATATCCTCCGATGGTGTAGTCAGATTAAGATCGGGGAGGATTTCTTTGTCAATTTCTTCCACAAGATTATCCGGAGTTTGATAAAGTTTAGCACCTTTAAACAGCGAAGAGAAATCTGAGTATTTATTAATGATAAGCCTTCCGCTCCCGGCAAGTATTTTTAATGATGAAATTGCCTTTAAAGGTATGTTTGACAGGCTATCTATGATTACAAGTCCATAATTCATTCCTGCAATATGGACTCCTTTTGAATCAGTTTTTGCATCTTCCCAAAGATGCCTTATCTCGAGGTAGTTGAAGTCGCGCTGATGCTGGTAACAGATCTTTGCTGATTTATCCGGAAGGAAAGCATCTTCACAGATGATTGCTATTTCACATACCTGTTTTGAACCGGTATTAAGCCAGCTTAGCCGGCGACAGGCATCAGCATATTCCTTGTACATATTCCACCATGAGGCATTTGGTCCCACGTCGGGAGGTCGTTCATCAAACCTTGGTCCCCGGATGGAATAGAAAAAAGCGTGAGGGATCAGAAAATTCTGTCCGCGAACAAAACACCAGTCTGCCAGCCACTCCATCTCATCATATGTAAGATTGTGACCGTAAGCGCCATAAAGCTCATTTAAGTTACGCTGCAACCCAAGGTGCAGCATCGCGCTTGATGCACCTTTTGCCATAGTCGAATGTTGTCCTTTGAGGGCCTTCGGTCCGGGTTCAACATAACGCCATACCAAATCCTGACCAGGGATCTGAAAATATTTCTCAGCGCCAATATCCATTGAACCGGCAGGATGGCCCATCAGATTTATCCCATGATCTGAGCACCATTTTCCTAACCTTTTGTAATAGTTTTCTTCGAGACAAATATTAACTGCATTGTTATAATCTATCCGGTGTTTTTTTGAATCAGGTGTGTCATCATACCACAGGTCAGCAAGAAATGGAGTTATGTCATATCCAAGTATCTTGTTTATCTGCGGGAGCAGGGAAGCATTCCCAGGTACAATGCCACGGGCAGTTCCACGCCCCAGAGGTGATGGTTCGTCAGTAAATATTCCCAGAACAGTTGAACCGAAATATTTGCCAAACTCCTTCGCATAACGGTCATAGACAAGTTCCATAAAACAAGTAACAGCATCAGGGTTCAGAATATCGCCGGCGGGAGGTGATTCTTCCTTGATTTGTTTACTTCCTTCACCAATATAATGGAGCCCCCTGATATTGCCGCCGGAAGGCTGATCTATAATGGCTACGCGCTGGCCTTCAGGACGATCGATTATTGTAACCAGCCTTTGTCCTCCTTTCAGGTTTGGGATTTCACCAGGTTTCAGGTCGATCTTCGACAGGCCTCGCGCTGCATACTCAGGATTACGTGCAACTACCTGGCCACTGGAAGAACCGGAAGGGTACATTCCTTCATCATAGAGAATAACATACATCTTTTTCCTTGATGCTTCCTTTATGGCTACATCCATTGCATGAATCATTTCAGGTGACAGCCATTTCACATTTTCGGGCAGGCCTATGCGGGGATGAATAACGAATCCATAAACACCGTGTGTCTCAAAATCGGTTATCTGTCTTATAATTTCCTCATCTTTTAATGTGTCATTCCAGAACCAGAAAGGCATAACGGAAAATTCATGGGGTGGATTAATAAAATCCTTTGGAACAGTCTGAGCTTTTATGATTTCTTTGATTGTCAGGCTGATTAGAATTGGAAGCAGGATTAACTTTATAATCAACTTCATGTGCAAAGAGTTTTTATGTTAATCAGAATCTAATTATGTTTTCATATGAATTTAACATAAAGATATTCATTTAACGCAAAGGGCGCAAAGGTTTTGCGCAAGGGACGCAAAGAATCAATTGGATTTTTTTGGGAACCAGGGCAGGAATGCACTGGTTTTTTCGATGTATTCTTTGTATTGTGGTTTTTGCTCTTTTAAACTTTTTTCAAGCAGGGCAACGCCTGATACTTTAATAATTAATCCTGTCATAAGAACCGATCCAAGAACAGGTAAATAACTTCCTGAAGCCAGGCAAATAAATCCATATCCCCACCAAACTGCTGAATCTCCGAAATAATTAGGATGACGGGTATAGCGCCAGAGTCCTTTGTCCATTACTTTTCCCTTATTTCCCGGATCTGCTTTGAAATGTGCAAGCTGAAGGTCACTTGCTGTCTCAAAAATGAAACCAATTATCCAGAGAGTTATCCCGATAAAATCGAGAATTCCCAGTGAGTTTTTTTGAAAGTAGTATTGTGCCCCGAGTAAAGGCGCTGAGATTAGCCACATAAGAATTCCCTGCAGGAGAAATGTTTGAAAAAAGCTAATCCACCAATATCTTTTCTTTCCATAATTCTCACGGAATTGCTTGTACCTGAAATCTTCCCCTTTACCTATATTCCTCCATGCAATATAAACAGATAAACGTAAACCCCACAGAGCTACAAGAATTATCAGGATTATTTTCCTTAATTCAAATCCATCTGTTTTAATGAAGTAAAATCCGGCTGTGAGAACGAAACCGAGACCCCAGAAAAGGTCAACTATACTGACATTTTTAGCGATGACGCTGGCAACCCATAATAGGGTCATCATAGTCATTATTATCAAAAATCCCTGAAAATAGATATGTAAGAAACTCATGCTGTTGAGTTTTAGTCATAAAGCAAAGCCACAGCAGCGGCTCCAATGCCTGCATTTGCTCCGATAATAGGAGAAATATTCACTACAGATACGGGTTTCTTATGAGTAAGGTTTTCCATTTTATCGGAATAATAATTCGCTGCATCGCCATTGTTAGCATGCAGAACAATGTAGTTCCAAATGATTTTTTCCTGATTGATCTTTGTGACGTATCCCATCACTTTTTCCATATTGGCCTTCTGATTGAATGTTTTGTCAAAAACTACAGCTTTTCCTGTTTCATCTATTGAAACGATCGGATTAATATTCAGTATCCGTGCTATCAGTCCCCTTACCGCTGAAACCCGGCCCCCCCTGACGAGGTATTTTATTGACTTGACACTTACAAATATCTTTAAATGATTGCTCCAGCTTTCTGCCATATTGACTACCTGGTCGTGAGAATATCCGGCTTCAATTGCCTGTGCTGCTCTTAAAACGACAAGTCCTAGTGCGCCTGAAAGATTTTTAGAGTTAATTACGCTTATTGGTTTGTTGAACTCTTTACTAATTGCCTGGGCAGCTTTCCGGCTGCTATTAAATGTTCCACTAAGCTTGTCGCTCAGATGGATTGCGACTACTGAATCATAATGAGAAGCCAGGTGAGAATAGAGATTGATAAAGCTCTTTTCATTCACCTGTGAAGATTTAGGAGTTTCTTTATTCTCTTTCAGGAGAGTATAAAATTGTTCAGGCTGAATCGTTATTTTATCGAGATAATGGTTTTCTCCAAAATTGATATTGATCGGCAGCATGTTAATCTGATAGTTATCGATTATATCCTGGCCGACGTCACATGTTGAGTCAGTTACTAATGCTATTTTCCATTTCCTGTTATAGACAACCTCACTTTGACGGACCATATCATCGGCCTTCTGGAAAGCCAGAGTACCTGTATTTCTGAGTTCACTAAACAATCCTGACGGATTATCTGTATGCAGGTGCAATCGCCTCATTTTGTCAGAACCGGCAACGACTATAGAGTTCCCATAGTTTTCAAGAATAACCTGCAATGATTTGGTATCGATAGAGCTGTTTTTTATAAGCGCTTCGGTGCAGTATCTGAAATCGACTTTCTCGGGAATTGATTCTTCCAGTTTTTCAAACAGAGCGGTTTCGGCCTTTACCTGGATAAGGTCTTTCAGGTTGCGATTTGTAATAAATTCTATGATTCCTTCAACAAAAAAGACAAAACCACGCGCTCCTGCATCAACAACATTTGCTTTTGTTAGTACTGAAAGTTTCGACGTGGTAGCAATCAGAGATTTATTTAGGACATCGAAAGAACTTATAAAAAGCTGGTTAAAATCTGTAATTCTGTTTCTGTTATCATATATATAATTTGCCCAGTCTTTGATCACAGTGAGCATAGTGCCTTCAACCGGATTAGCTACAGCCTCATAAATATAACGGACAGAATTTTTTATACTCTCAGCAAACTGCTTTATTGTGATTGTTTTAAAATTGCCGGTTTCAGTACTCATCCCATATAGGAACTGGGCGAAAATAATTCCGGAATTTCCACGTGCATTTACCAGTGTGGTTTCTGCAATCCTGTCTGCTGTAATTTTGTAAGACCGGTGAGGGTGAAGTGTGTCGACAACTGCCCTGATTGTAGATGCCATATTGGTTCCGGTATCACCATCATTTACCGGGAATACATTAATTTTATTTAATTCAACCTGATGTTCAATAACTTTTCTTGCGCCGGCAATAAAAGTATAATAGAGCCTTCGGCCATCCATTTCATTAAGCGGTACCGGAGTTAGTAATGTCATATGTCGTTAACTTACAATTATTTTGCAAAGGTAAGGATAATAGATTATATTGAACGAATAGTGATATATTATATCTAAACAGAGCGATTGAGAAAATGTTCCAAAATTGATTATCTGAATGTCGCAAAAAAAGGAGGTCCAGCAATAAAACACAAAGTAACACAAAGGAAAATCATGACAATAAATACTTTAAAGAAGTACTGCTAATTTTTTTGATATACTCTTACATAATCAATTTCGTACCTGATAGGAAACCTGCTTTTTGAAGGATCTCCTCCATTCATTCCGATAGCAAGATTCAAAAGAAGATAATGTGGCTGAAGGAAAGGATTAAAGCCATCGGGATTGAGAGTCTGATTAAGCAATGTAGTATTCAGCAACTGGTTGTCTAAAAACAGATTAATTGAATCTTTATTCCAGTCCATCCGCCAGATATGGAATTTTTTTGTCCAATCAGGGTCTGAGGCTGTAAAATCAGAAAGAGGTTTTTTCAAATCGTCCCATTTTGCTTTCCAGCGCTGACCTGTTCCCCAGGCAAAATTAGTCAGTATGGTAGGGACCCCTTTAAAACGATAAAACTCCATAATATCAATTTCACCGTTTGCGGGCCATTCCTTTGAAATTCCGAGTGTCCATATTGCAGGCCATGCGCCGCACGCAGTATCAATCCTTGCACGTATTTCGAACCGCCCGAATTGCCATTGTCTCAGCCCCCTGGTCTGTATACTTGCTGCGGAATAATCAGCATATTCTCTGCTTGTTTCCCAGTTAGTACTTCCCGCAATAAAACCAGGATTTTTAACTTTTTCCTTCCTTCCTTCAATAATCAGGAATCCGTTTGCGCAATTAGCATTATCTGGCTGGTACCACTGCAATTCCTGATTTCTCACAAACCCTGTTTCATAAATCCAATTGGAAGGATCGGGTTTTCCCTGGTTGTTAAATTCATCATTCCAGACAAGTTTCATACCCGGTATATCTTCAGGTTTTTTTAAATCAGCATTAAATGGATCTGTTTGCTGGGCATAAATCTTTCCTGAAAGAATGAAGATCAGAATTAGGGCCAGCATTTTTATTTTATACATACTATCTAAAGTAAAATTATTCAACGTTAAAAATTTGAAACACTTATTATAAGCCCAAGATATGGTTTCTGATTATAGATCCAGGCAGACCTGTTTTTGTCCAGCAGGTTGTCGAACCCCACGGCTAATCCAACTGACATTCTGTTAATCGAAATGAAACCTGCAAACCCTTTTTGAAAGATCATTGCATCATACTCCTGACTGGTTTTATTATTAGTTACTGTAGGATTTACGGGTGATGATCCTATCCCTGCGAAGACACCTAAATCGAATCCAATCTGCCGGATAGATGACTTCTCCTCATTCAGAGGATGAGCAGGAGATACAATCCTGTAAAAATCTTTTCGCAGGCCGGCGTATACTGCCACGTCCAGATCAGCACTAAACTGGTTTGGAACATCATCCATGGAATGCCTCGATTTAAATATAATCGAAGTTAAATCAACATCAATCGAATTATTTGTGAAGCAACTCTTGTAGAAATAGTTGTCAGACTTAATCCTGCTTATCCTTGTACCAATTGAAGAGGCAGTATTTGGATATTCTTTCTTCCCTTCGGAGTTAACCGGATATACTATAATTGAATCTTCAATAACCTCTGCATAAATCTTTGATGGCTTAGTCCCCTGGACTTTCAGCTTATAAAAACCTGAGTCAAAATCATGTCGTGTAAGTTTCCCAAGTGACACACAACTTGCTGATAGTAATAGTACCAGACCAAAAACCGGAATTATAGTTCTCCTCATTCCATCTTTTTGATGAATATTTAGTCTTTTAAAGATACGAATAGAATGAGAATCCTGTCAAAAAGCGCTTAATTATTAAAAACCAAGTCCCCTTCTGTAGGCTGATATTACCCTTTCCCTTGCGAAACCATGCTCTACTATTTGTTTGGGATATTCAGATCTATCCAGCTCTTTTATCCATCTTCGGATATACTTTTTTTCATAATCAAATTTTTGTTGTTGGGTATTGGGATTGAAGACTCTG
>Ga0302206_1000140_pt1 | contig 30720 bp, 24 predicted proteins | sample II_Fen_E2_1_FD_194581 | JGI IMG/M metagenome (GOLD analysis project Ga0302206, IMG submission 194581) | Peat permafrost microbial communities from Stordalen Mire near Abisko, Sweden - II_Fen_E2_1 | ecosystem: Environmental > Terrestrial > Soil > Wetlands > Permafrost | place: Sweden: Abisko...
AAAGTCAAGACCGATACCGCAATCGGAGAAAAACTTCATATTGCTCCGGAATTCATGTTTATATTTCTGAAAGATCCTGCCATGCTGGGGATTAGAAATGATAGCATTAATTCCGCATTTCTCACCAAGAGCAAGAGTCTGGACTATCTTTTCATCAGTATGATATGTTTTTACGAGTTTTGAGACATAGATAAGATCGCGTGCATGAGCCCATCCGCCAATGAGGTTACCACCCATCAGGAGCCTGCTGAGTTCCATGCGTGCCGGATTGCCGGCTTTATCCTTATAGTTAATTACACCTTTTGATACCTGTCCTTTAAGGTCTTTCAGAGTTGAGTAATTGAATTTGAGAAGAGTAGCACCTGAGTTGGCATCAATACCTTCAACCTTCAGGAGCTTTTCCTCGAAGCTATCCCATTTCTTTTTCCTGTAAAGAGCGAAAGCAAATACACCGATTACGGGAATAGATATGAGGTCCCTGATTGCTTCCCGGCGTTCAATGCCATTTTTATTACCCACCGGAAGATCAGGAACCGGTTTTCTGACTTTTTCCTCACGCCATTTGTAATATAGCCTGTCGAGTCCATACAAGTATCCGACAGGAAGGAAAACAAAAGCAGATAAGACAAAAAGCTCGATCAGGTTCTTATTTACCCAGAGATAACTTCCGTCTGCAGGAACTCCCATCATATAACCAGGGATCGGAGGATAGGCGACAAAATAAAAAAGCAGCAGAATTGCACCTCCGGCACTTGCCCACCGGGTAAATAAACCCAGAATCAGGCCTATCCCGATGAGCGTCATTCCCCAGATATTTAAAAAGTCAACAACCGAAATGATTCCCACATTTCCAGCCATCCAGTGAAAAACAGGAGCAAATATCCATTTCGATCCTGCAAGATAAGCCCCTGCGGTCCAGTTAGTGGCAATTATTTTTGACACCCCTTCATAAAGAAAGTGCCAGCCTATTAATATACGGATCAGAACGAGCAGATATAAGTGAACAGTGTTATTGCCTGAGTTTGATTTCATGATAGCTTAGGTTTACAAGATGGGTGACTGATTCTGTTTTGAAAGATAGTAAGAGGAATTGTCAATTACAAGATGTTTTTATTGTCTTTCAAAAAGACCTCCCAGGAGTGAACCTGCCTCTTTCCTGGTATTATTTCCGAAAGGCGATAAAGCTCTCACCAGTTTCCTTATAGGCATTGATTGGAGCCACACTTTTCCTGTGCCTCTCATGGTTGCAAGGAACAGACCTTCACCGCCGAATACCATAGACTTCATACTCCCTGCAGCCTCAATATCAAAATCGAGTGAAGGGTCGAAGGCAACCACACAGCCGGTATCGATGCGAAGGGTTTCATTATTCAGTTGCCTCTCGATGACTGTACCGCCTGCATGAATGAAAAGCATCCCATCCCCCTCCAGCTTCTGAAGAATAAATCCTTCACCTCCCAGAAGTGCTGAGCCAAGTTTTTGATTAAGGAAAACAGAAAGTTTCGTGCCCATTGCGGCACAGAGGAATCCGTCTTTCTGAACAATTAGGGTATTTCCCATCTTGTTCAGATCAATAGGGATAATAGTTCCGGGGTATGGAGCTGCGAACGCTACACGGCTTTTTCCCTGACCCTGGTTTGTGAAATGTGTCAAAAACAGAGACTCCCCGGTGATCAATCTTGATCCTGCTGAAAGCAGTTTTCCCATGACGCTCTGATTTGGGGTAGAACCATCACCCATCTTAACCTCAAAGCTAATGTCTTGTTCCATGTAAACCATGGCACCGGCTTCAGCAATTACAGTCTCTCTCGGATCGAGTTCAATTTCAACGAACTGAATGTCATTTCCAAAAATCTTAAAATCAATTTCGTGTGATATCATTGGAAGCTATTTAAGGGTTATCTGATAAATAAGAATATCGAAATTAACAAACTGACGGCAGGAAGCCAAAGGAATGAATAAAATTATTATTTTTACCTCATTGAAGGGTTGTTAGCCTTCAAATACAATCCCTCGTAAATGCCTGATTTAGTTTTCATTGCTGACTATTATTCGAATCGTATTCTGAGTTATGTACCTTTTAAAGCGTTTTTAGGTGTGTTTTATATGGTATTTTATGGTCATAAAAAGGTACATTTTTTAAGACTCTATAAATCAGCATATTGAAAGCCAAAAAAATTTCTGAAAATTTTTCTCATTCTGCGTGTCGGAGCACCCATTTTCTCACTCAGAGTATAAAATTTTATAATTTTTTATAGTCGGACTTTTTCCCTTTTGCTGGAAAATATTCAGGATTTTGGTTCGACTCTATTCTTGCCCCACCCCTGCCGCCTATACGTCCCTGCTGGCGGGGGGGGTAGGTCTCGTAGGATACCCTCTCCCCCCCTGAATCTCGTACATTGCCATTTATGCAATGTTCAGTATTTATATGAAACAAATAATATGTCCATGAAAGCACAAGACCAGTTTGATTATGACTCTGCAATTTTGGGATTAAACCACTTGTATTCTGTAGTTGGTGAGGATAGTTTCTTCATAAATTCCGATTGCATTCTCGCTGCCAATAAAATAGTGACCGTTGGAAAGACATATATCCTGTTTGACTATCCGTCAGGGAAATGCGTTAAAACGACTGATGTCAGATTGCTGGATGTTTATTACAATGATGATGCAGTACACATGATTGTGCAATGCATAATCTCCCAGCAGATTTTTACTATTGTCCTACATGTCGATGAGGGCGAAGTTTATTGTACTTCTATGGTTGTGGATTTGGACTATTTTATTGACCAGTTGAACATAAAGGCAATAAAGCAATACTGCGGGAACTGTAAAGAAGCCGAGAAACGCCAGTCAAAGTCCTAATAACTGATAATCAATGTAAACTGTAGCCAAAAGTGTAATTCGCAAGTTCAGCGTGAAAAAAAAATCAATATTTTAATTTACCGCTATTCAACGGTATCATTATTGAGTCATTACCTTTAATTGCCATTACTTTACTGCTCATTTCAAATTCACCTGTTGGTACTTCATGAAAAAACGCAATTGTAATATCTGTATTAAAGTTTTTCTCTGCATCCAAATCTGCCTTTGCCCAGTACAAAACTCCGTCACCCGAAGTTAAAATCATCACTTTTTCACCGTTAGTTGACCCCAAAATCTTCAGGTTTACAAATCCATCGCCATAAATATCCCTCGTAAGATACCACTGAGAGGTTGTGATACTAAGAGTGGCATCATCTTTTTTAGTACAAGAAGCAAATACAACAAATAAACATATGAAAAAATAGGTAGCCCTCATCCTTTTAAATTTCATGGTCAGTCAATCCTATGATTTAGTTAAAAGATTACGTTAAGTGGATATTTTATAGCATGCGGCATTCCTTTCATTGTCTCAATTCTTTTATTTTAATAAAACTTTTGCCAATCGATTATCCCCGAATGTGAATAATAGTTGATTATTGTCCATCCAGTTAATTTTTGTCCAGTTTCCATCAAAATACTCACTATCATCGTACCCTGTTAATTGCATATATTTTTTTGTTTGTAAATTGTATAACCAGAGTTGTTCATTGCCAGACCTATCACTGATAAAAGCAATTTGGTCAGCATCTGGCGAAATTGTAGCATTATAATCATTCCAGTTTGATTCTATTAATGGCACTATTTCCTTTGTTAGTAAAGAAGATTTATAAATGCTCGTCTTCCCATTTGAACTTATGCCTTGGAAAATAAAATCATTTTCATCCTTCCAATCAGGTCTTGAGACGTTCACTAAATTAGTCTTTGATAAATCTATGATTACTTCAGTTTTAAAAGTACTTAAATCCATCTTCCATATATTGGTGGAATTTATGTCTGGTCTGTTTTTGTTTGATTGGTAAAGTATTTTACTATCTGATGGTGAGAATGATGGATTATAATAGTAAGTGGTGTCATTGGTAAGTTTGGTGATTGCCTTGGATGTTATATCATATATTGCAATCTGGGAATAATATCCATGACCCTGAGTTTCCGCAGCAAATACAATAGTATCACCATTGGATGACCAGTTTGGGTCATAAGCAAAAGTTGCTAATAGTTCAGGGTTTTTATTATCATTTGAGGATAAAATAATCGACTCTGCCATACAGCAATTTGCTCCACCGTCCCAAGCATAGTTTTTATCCACATATGCGACTTTGTTTGCACCAAGGGAATAGGAAACAGAAGCGATGGAATGGTTATTACTAATTGTAGCGAGTGTATTAAAAGGCAACTTTTGATTTGGTATAATCATTATGGTATCAGAGTAAAGAGGCTTATATCCGTCCCTTTTCCCCACAACGTAGAAATAGTAAGGTGTCCCGTTATTCAAGCCATCAAGAGTGTATACGTACTTGCTATTATTTTTTAGTTCAATTATTTCTTTGAAGTTATTTATTTGTCCTTCTGATTCATAAATATCGAAATAATCTGGGTCAACTAATTTGTATGGAAGTAATATATCAGCATTAAATTGCTTGTCAGGAAGAACTTGAGAGAAGTAAGTTAAGGTTACTTTTTTATCATCGATTAAACTGTTAAGAAATGGTGCTCTTAACTTTGTATCAGCAGGAATCTTTTCTTCCTTCTTGCAACTGAATGAAACAAGAATCAAAATAAATACAATAAGATTTCTCATGCCCGTTTTGTTTATTTTATAAAGACTTGTCTGAAATTTACTAACAAATTTCGAAAAGATTAGTTATTGGGTTACAGAATAATGAACAAAAGTCATGCCATTGTTATTCTTTTAACAAGTCAGAATATCTGTTAAGTAGTAAATAAACGGACGTTTATTAACCATTGCCAGAACAGGGGAGGTTAGTACTAAAAACAAAGGGTCTTTCGAACCCTTATTTGTTTACCCACTATTGTTTATCGATAAAGTCCTGAACTGGCTTGTGAACACCTTGGTGTGACGCTGATTCCTGTTTCTCTCTTGCATGTCTTAAGATGTAACCAGACTTCCTTCTGGACTTCTTGTCCTTTGACCCTACGGGACGTCCTAAAGTAATGCCGTCAACCTCTTTCTTTCGCCTGAGAGCAAGGCGGGTGCGGTCAGATATCAGAGACCTTTCAAATTCCGCAAAGATGGCGAGAATCTGGAAGTGCAGTCGCCCTGTAGCACTTGAAAAGTCAAGACTATCGCTTACCGATATAAACGCAATATTTTTGTCGGTCAACTCTTTTATTTCCAATATTAATTCAGTGCTGCTACGTGCCCACCTGTCGATTTTATACACGACACATCCAAAATATTCTCCATTACGCAACTTTTGTAACAACGTCTGTTTCACGGGACGGGTACGCCTTGACGATTCGACTTCTTCAAAGACATCGTATTCATAACCATGTTGATTGGCATACTCGATTAACCGCATTTTTTGATTTTCTACCGTCTGGTCTAAAGTTGATACCCGCAGGTACAAGGCTACTTTCTTCATATTTTTTATTTGATTAAATGGTTACATTTTCAGTTTGGACAATACGGGTGATACCTTTCATGCAGTTCACCCAGCAGCCTATCATCCTCATAGTTTTTCGGAATCTCATAATAGTACGTTCTATGAGGTCTGCCATCTTCCATTTCAGTGATTAATAAAAAAGTATTATTTGGAAGGTTCAGTTTATGATGGAATATCGTTAACTCATTGCAATGTCGATTGTATCTTCTTGGTCTCATGGAGCAAATATACAATTAATATTGTACATAATAAACGTTGTAGTAAAAATGTTGTACAATCCGTTATGTTTTTTATACCTTTGGATTAAAATTATGCGTTATGGCGAAGAAAGTCAGTTCGGGAACATCTATAGACCAACAGATGAAAACAATCGGGGAGAAGGTCAGAGAATTGCGAAAAAAGACGAATCCCAATTACGAAGCATGGTCATACCTGAACGGCATCAACAAAGTAAGCCTGAACAGAGTTGAACGGGGCGAAAACGTCACCATGAGAATGCTTATGGAAATTTTATCCAAACTGGGTGTGTCTCCACAGGATTTTTTCAACGGCATCCGATAATCCGTATCGACTTTCCTTATTCCCGCATATTTTTTGTTATTTTATGAACGATGCTCCACATGCATTGTACTGGAAGGGTGGGTTTTACATGTTAAAAGGTGAGAAGTGCGTATTAGATTAAGGTACGCAGATATCTGCGTACCTTAACGTAGATAAGCAAATTAAGAGACCGATGTGGAAATTGCAATTATTCTTAATATGAAAGAAGAATGTGTGTGAGGGCACTACATTTGCGACATTTCCCCCGATAATTTGTAAAAATTACCGTTAATTGTGCCAGTATCTGTTGTTTCTCTCTCATATATGAGAACTTATAAACCCTTTTATTGTACAAAATGGTGCAGTTTATGTGAGTTTTGGGGCATCATGAACCACATTCTTTTGGGTAAGTATTTATTTTAAATACAAAAGTATGAAGAGGAAAACGATACCCGACCAGCAGAGAAAACGCAACGATGAAATCAGGATGTTTGTGAAAAACTATCGAATCAACGATGGAATTACGCAAAGAGAATTCGGTGAAATGGCTGAGATACATACCAACACCTTACAAAACCTTGAGTCAGGGAAGAATATTACTTTGCTCACCCTATTCGGATGCATTGATGCTATGGGGATGACTATTTCTGAGTTTTTTGAAGGACTTGAGTGATGTGCTAAGCATTCATATCGTCAATCAACTTGCTAATTAACCTATTTGTGTCAATCTGAAATTGCGGTATTGGGTAGTTTGATTGCAGGTTGGCAATATCTTCTTCCAGTGCCAGTTTTACTTCCAAAGAAAGACCATCCAATTCCAACAACATCCAGAGGGTATCCTCATTTACATGTTCAAAATAGTCTCTGTGCTTTTGTTCGGGTAGTTCAATATCCTGTAATATTTCCTGTTCCCAAACTTCTTCATCTTCATCTTCATCTGCTGTATAAAACAACTCATCAAAATCATCCAATGAATCGACATAATCGGTTGTATAAACCAATTGGTTCATGATTTCGTCAGTATTAAATTCCTCATATTCCATCCTGTAGATAAAATCGAATGATTTAAACACATCAGTAATAATTTTGTCGACTTCCTGCTTCTTGTTTATCGGAAAAACAAGGGAATCATGACGTGTGAAGCAGTTTATGCCCGATTGTTTCGCTTTTTGCCAGATATGGTCAATGAAGATTACTGCCTCAACCCGTTGCAAACCGATGGCAAACTGGTTGTACCCGTACTTATCTTTAAAATCGTTGATAATACTGATTACTGTCGGGTAAATCTGTCGGAACTGTCGCACAAGTTCATTCTCAGGCTTTGATTTTGAAAAAACAGTGCGAAACGCAATGCTTTTACCATGCTGCCGCAGAGGAAGACCCAACTGAACTTTAAGGATACTATAGAAGTCATGGAGAAGTGTATCAACCAAGAATCCGTAAACATCATTCGTTATAAACTCGTTTTCCGAAGGACTGGTTGTGTTAAGACCTTCCTCTGGAAGTTCATCTTTATGTCTGTCAAAGATTGTTACAAGAGCCGATACAAAGGTTTTTGCCTGCTTCTTCTTGAACAGGGCAACAAGTTCTTCCCCTGAGTGGTTCAGATAGTAGTTTATGAGGTTAGCAAACAGGGTGAATTGGCTACATTTTAAGTCGGCTTGCAGGATGTATTGTCCATTGATACGGATAAACGGTAAAAGAGCCGATGGTAAGGACGACAACTTACTGTATACCCGCAGGGTATTTTTGTTCCTGCTAAAATTAAAATTCTCTGGCAGGAAACTTTTAACCTGCCATTTGTAATGAACCGATAAATTATGATTAGCAATCTGAGTAAACTGTTCGGCATTGGCAATAATGAATTTGTCTTTGTAGTATAATAACTCTTTCCCCTGTTCCTTTGCAATTTTTTGTGCAGACTCAACACTCATATGACTTACGCTGAAACTATCACCATGATAAATCCGAACAAGTACTGGAAGTGTTTTTGGAACACCATTGAGATAATCATTGTTGATGTAACTGTTCACTACCTTTGATATGTTAGTCGCAATCCATGCCAGTGCCTGTCCCTTCTGCATCCTAATCAAATCAGGTTTAATGCCAAGTTTGGTCACAGGAATATTCCCTGTTGCCTTTGCATCAATAACTTCTGCTGATTGGCTCTGGTTTTTAGCACCAGCATATTTAACCAAAGCGAAATCATCGGTAAGAAACAAAGGATTGATACGATAACCCATGACACGAGATTCATCCCCAAAATCAGAGACATACTGAACCCACACACGTTGAACTATGTGTTCGCCAACAAGACGGTCAATATACTTAGAATAATTTGACCCCACTACCGTTCTCCAATACTCACGGGCAAGAGGCGAGTAGTCATAACATGATGCTTCATCAGACATCTGATGAAAATACACCAAGCCAACAACAGTCAGATAATTATTTTTAGTTCTGTATTCTCTGTCAGATTCAGTTATTTTCTTAATAACATCAGCAACCTTCCTTGGAAGATATTCAAAATTAAACCTTGATTTACTCATAGCCATTCAATCAATAATCAACAAACAAATTAAGATACCCACGTTTGTAGCCAATACTCATCAATTTTACGACCAAGACACACCATAACAAATTGTTATACAGTAATTTAAACTAAAATAATACTACCTTAGAATAATTTAAAAAATCTGAGACTTGGTCATACCGAAGGTAATTTTTGGTCTGCCATACATGATATTTGATAGTATTATATAATGTATTGTATGTATGTATGTTATAGATGTTATATAAAGTAACACTTCACTATGCTTTGTTTATCCCGTTATCCCATTAATGAATGTCTCAACGAATCCAATAATCTTGCTCAGTATTCTGTCGCCCGTCTTTTTGCGTTGTAAAAGTGTTGGTTTTTCTTCATTGAGAAGTTCGAGTATTTCATCACGCATAGGTTCTTGTTCGGAGTACAGGAAGCGTTCTATCAATGCCTGGGTTCTTTCTGCTGAGAGTTTCTCATCGCTGACAAGTCGCAGGAAGGCTTTCTCCTGCTCCGCAGTCCAGAATTTTTCGAACTCCTGCGGGATGTCATCAGTGTCGAGAATTATCGGCATGTTCTCCTTGATAAACTTCTCTATCAGTTCCTTTTTACTTCTCAGTTGTGTTTCGGTATTCAACAGGTTGAAAATTTCCTTTTCAATCTGTTCAGCATCTTTCTTCAGATTTGCTTTAAGTTTAATCAGCAGGTGGATGATATACGTAACATTGATTTCATCCCTATGAATAAGTTCCAGTTCGAAGTCCACGTCATCCAGTATCGACACTTTCTCTTTGGAATGGTCGCTCTTTACTTTATCGTAGAGGTCAAGATATTTGCTCTTGTAGTCTTCGAATTGTTGCTCGGTCATCGACAAATCAGACCACTTGAAGTCGGAAAATGATGTCAGGACGTTCTTCACACGCATGAGGTTACGGAATGCTCTTATGAACTCAAGTTCATCGTCCTCTGTCTGAAGATTATTCACGCTATCGACCGTAGGAGTGATTTTAAGCAAAACCACGAACCCATCGTTGAATGCTTTAACGTACTCATCGTACGGCTTCATTATGATTTCTTCAATAGCCTCTTTGTTACTGAATAACGTTATCGCCTCATCAGTGGCATCCTTCAGATTACGGAAAACGACAATGTTGCCTTGCGATTTAAGTTCATTCAGGATACGGTTTGTTCTGGAGTATGCCTGAATCAAACCGTGATAACGCAGGTTTTTATCAACGTATAACGTGTTAAGGGATGGACTGTCGAATCCAGTCAGGTACATATTAACCACCAACAGAATGTCAATCTTTCGCTCACGTACCTTCTTGCTTATATCATTGTAATAGTTGTAGAAACTGTGGTTATCCTTTGAAGTAAAGGCTGTCCCGAACATCTGGTTATAGTGACATATGTATTCGTCAAGTTTCTCACGGGTGTGAGAATTGCTTGAATATGCCACATCAGGCTCGGCTGCAAAAAGTATCTCTTCAGGAATTAAACCGTTTGCGTCTGCATCATTTTCATTGGCAATAAAACTGAATATGGTGGCAATCTTCAGATTGTGCTTCCCACTCATTTTCTTACGTTGAAACAATTCGTAGTATTTAATCAGTGAAGGAATACTGCTAACGCAAAATAATGCCGTAAACTCCCTGTTGTGGGTCTTGGTGTTATGGTAAGCAAGGACATAGTCAACTATTTTATCCAACCGTGTATCGGACTCCATCAGTTCCTCGATATCGATATCCTCAACCTGTATATCAATCTCTTTGGCACTGTCTTTGTTTTTATACTTGCCGACATATTCCACTGAAAATTTCAAAACATTATCGTCACGTATGGCATCCGTAATCACATATTTGTGCAGACACTCACCGAACAGTTCCTTGGTGGTTTTTGTGCCCAGTTCATTCTTAACAGCATTCTCAGCAAATATTGGCGTTCCTGTAAATCCAAACATCTGTATTTTCCGAAAGAAACTGACGATACGCTGATGTGTTTCCCCGAATTGGCTGCGGTGGCATTCATCGAAAATAAATACAATTCGTTCGTCACGAAGTGCTTCCATGCGCTCCTGAAAATGCTTTTTACTGATAGCGGTATTAAGTTTCTGAATGGTGGTAACAATCAATTTTGTATCATCGGTGAATTGCCTGACCAGTTGTGTTGTGTTATCAGTGCCGTCAACGCTGCCTTTGCTGAAACTATTAAATTCTTTGGTAGTCTGGTAATCCAAATCCTTGCGGTCGACTACAAAAACCACCTTCTTAATTTTGGGTAGGTAGGTCAGAATCTGGCTTGCTTTAAATGATGTCAGAGTCTTTCCTGAACCCGTAGTGTGCCACACATAACCATTTTTATGACTGTGCATAACCCTGTCGACAAGTGCCTCAACTGCATAATACTGGTATGGACGAAGCACCATTAAGCACTTTGAAGTTTCGTTCAGCACGATGTATTTGCAGATTATCTTCGAAATCTGACATTTCTCCAAGAATCCTGATGCAAAACCGTTAAGTATGTTGGTGAGTCGTTGGTTTTCCTTATCAGTCCAGTAGAATGTTTGTTTAAATGACTGGTAGCGATTATTGGCATAATATTTTGTATTAACTCCGTTACTGATAACAAATATCTGTATGTACTGGAATAAGCCAGAATTTCCAACGAAGGAGTGACGCTGATATCGGTTTACCTGATTGAACGCTTCTTTAAGTTCCAACCCTCTGCGTTTTAGTTCTATCTGAACCAATGGCAGACCATTTATCAGCAGTGTTACATCATATCGGTTTTTATACTTGCCTTCCATAGCAATCTGATGCGTAACCTGATATTCGTTCTGACACCAGTGTTCAGTGTTTATGAATTCGAAATACAGGTTATCCCCGTTATCCTTAACGATATGCTGTTTTTCCCTTAGTGTTTTTGCTTTCTCGAAGACCGAACCTTTACTGAGTGTATTTAACACCTTTTCAAATTCCTTGTCCGAGAACACGATATTGTTGTGCTTCTCCAACTGAGATTTAAGATTACTGACAAGTTCATCTTCATTACTGATTTGCACTCCTGCATAACCCAGTTCATGCAGTTTTGTAATCAGTTGTTCTTCCAGTATCTGTTCGGGTTGTTTTGACATTTAACGGTTGAATTTCTTTTTGAACTCATTTTTATAGTAGGATGCAGTTTCTTCCTCTCCTGAAAGCATATCCATGAAGAGTTTATTAAACATCTGGGACGATGTGACAATGTCATCTTCGTTGATTTTTTTGTCCGAATCAAAATCAGGGTTGGTTGGCATTTCAATATTTAGTATCCACCATTTTTCAACCTTTACTCTGAGTTGAATAAGTTGAGCAAACTTTTCTGGTAATTCTTCAGGAAGACCTTCAAAAAGTAATGTCATTAATTCGTGGGACAGTTTATTTCGATATTGTCTAAGGACATCATACGTTTCAATATCTTTTGCATCAATGGCTTCCATGTCCTTCAGCCAAAGCAGAGTTGCTTTAACAATACTTTTATCTTTAGATACGACATGGGTGTTATACTTAGGGTTGAACGTGTATTGACCATCCCGAAAACCAGTGTTGAAGAAAAACTTTACTTCTTCAATCACATAATCTTTGAATGCTTCGAATGTGGCAATGTAAAGTGAAGAAAACATAAGATTTCCCTTCAGGTTCTCTGGGTCAAGAAATTTAATCCAATTATCTATGTTGTCATCATTATCCATTTTAGCAAAGCATTTGTTGTAGCACTCCCTGTTTCCATATGGCAGCCTTTTCTATCTGTTTCTGGACATGATAGATTTTATCATCAATGGCGGTAAAAAAACCAGCGATTTTGGTTTGCTCTGCTTCCGATACTGGAAGGTTAATTTTAGCACCGTTTAAAAAAGTATTATTATTGATATTCATTGTGTTTTTAGCACCTTTTTGAACCAAAGGGTGCAAATAATTAAAGGCATTCTTCCAATATAGAAAGTAATTATGAATTAAAAATCCCAAAGCAATGGTCTGTGGATTAAAGACACCATATAGCGGTGAAACTACACCTGTTCTTCCTGTCATATTTTGTTTAATAATTCCGAAGGGAAATTCAGATGTTGGACTCTTTGTATAAACTATATCATATGGGCGAATTATTTTGTAATGAGCAATATCTTTTGCAGAGTATGACCTGCCCAAATGTTCAATCTGATTAATTACCCCCTTCTGTTTAGCAACAGAAAAGACTTCTGAATATTTGTTACCATCATTAATTTCAAGATGCTCATACAATACCTCTGATAACTTCTTCTTTTCCCACTTTGGGTACACATGTCCATTAGCATCCCTGAATCTGATTTTCTGAGAAAATAATTCCTGTAATGTTCCCTTCTTGTATTGTTCCAGAAGGATTTTCTTTCGTTTGAGTTGAGATATTTTCTTATCAATTGCGGTGAAAAATGACGCTAATTTATGTTGCTCAGTGAGAGAGGGGAGATTTAATTGCAATTTGGATAATTGTCCAGAATATAAATGAACAATTGAAATCCCTTGTGCTAATTGAGCAATATCATTTTTCTTTTTGCTGTTTAAATAGTATGAAAGGAAGACTCCATTGTTCGACGTTTTTATGATGTTTAAATCGCCACCAATTACAACACCTGATTTTAACAAACAGGATGCTTTTGCAATATCAATCTGTGTCTCACCTGATGCAGGAATTATTATATCATTTGCCTCGCTTAAAACTAAATCGCCAGAATTAATATTTGTTTTGGAAAACACAGAGTCAATTGTTTCATTGTAGATTGTGTACAGTTCCCCGTACCTCACGCAATCCCTCACTCCATTTTCAGAAATATCACTTTTGGGTAATCCCTTACCCTTTGAAAACCTTGCGATATCTCCCAATGTGTTACTTACCCATTCCTCCGTAAATTCTGGGAAATAAATTTGTGGTTTATTCAAATTGCCCATCGTTGTGATATATAAAAGAGGTTGCAATTTTGGGGTATAAAATCTGGATTAAATTTATCCATAGTAATATTAATTAATTAAAATGGTGCTTGGATTTTTAACTCTTTACAAAATCCAGCGATGGTTTCATCTGTGGTTTTCATTTCATCGTCAAGCACTCTTAGTTCGCTTGCAATGATTTTGATATCAACGGATTCTTCTTCTTCAAATGTGGCAACATACCGTGAAATATTTAAGTTATAGTCGTTATCCCGAATTTCATCCAGACTGGCAACATAACTGTACTTATCTGTTGTGGTTCGGTTACTATAGGTATCGACAATGCGGTCAACATCCTCATCACGTAAAATATTCTGTGTTTTGACTTTTTCATAATGTTGGCTGGCATCAATAAACAAGAGGTTATCGGGATGTTCACGACATTTTTTAAATACCAAAATACATGTTGCTATTGACGTTCCTAAGAATATATTTTCAGGAAGTCCAATGATAGCATCCAAATAATTTTTCTCTTCAATTATATATTTCCGTATATGCCCTTCTGCAGCACTCCTGAATAGAACTCCGTGGGGCATTACAACTGCCATAACACCATTTTCTGCTAAATTGTATAACATATGCTGAATAAAAGCGTAGTCAGCCTTGGATGACGGTGCAAGTTTTCCGTATTCTGAAAACCTATCATCTGTCATAAACAACGAACTGGCACTCCACTTTGCTGAGAATGGCGGATTTGCTACAACTGCCTCGGCTTCGAGTTTTTGGTGCTGTGGATGTTCAAGAGTATCTTCCAGTCGGATGTCAAATTTCGTATAATGCATGCCATGAAGAATCATGTTCATCCGACAGAGATTGTAAGTTGTTCTGTTACGTTCTTGACCATAAAACTTTAACACATCACAGAATTTCCCCAATCTTAAAATTAATGAACCAGAACCTACTGTTGGGTCATAAGCAGATTTAATTCGTTGCTTGCCAAGAGTGACAATCCGTGCAAGAACTTTTGATGCTTGCAGAGGTGTGTAGAATTCTCCTGCCTTTTTCCCAGCACCACTCGCAAATTGACCAATTAAATACTCATATGCATCTCCCAAAACATCAATTTCGTGTTGTTCCAGTTTGAAATCAATCCTATCAAGGTGTGAAAGTACTTTAGCAATAACTTCATTTCTTTGTTCTGCTGTCTTGCCTAATTTTGTGCTGTTCAAATCCATATCCTCGAACAGATGGTCAAAGTCATCTTCGCTATCAGTACCCATTGTACTATTCTGGATGTTTATAAGAATTTTTTGCACGTCAGCAATGATGAACGTGCTTTCTTCTTTTCCGTTGCCATTGCCACGTTTAGCCACTTGTTTGAACAGTTCAGACGGTAACAGAAAATATCCAAGTTTTTCCAGTGATTCTTCTCTTATGGCTTCCAGATACTCTTTCCCTTTACTGGTGTTTTCAGAAATATCAAGATAATTCATCTTGTCTCTCTTCAGCATATCATTTGCGTATATCTCCATCTTCTCGGAAAGATACTTGTAGAAAATAAAGCCTAATATGTAATCACGGAACTCATCCGCATCCATTTTACCACGCAGAGTGTTGGCAATATTCCACAGTTGTTGGTTGAGTTGTCGTTTCTGGTCTTCGCTCATGAGAAAAATAAATCTTATGTTATTGTAATTATGTGTGTTGTATTATATAGGTTAGTTTTATTTCATTTTACTAAGATAGCAAAGCGTTAAAGGATAGCACTATAATCTACCCATCATTTTAGCCTTCTCATCGGTCAGAACAGCGACATAATATTGTATTGCCGTTAAACTGTGCTTAGTCATAATTGCTATCTGCTCAAGAGAATAATCCCCAGTTGCAAATAACAAAGTAATTGCGGCTTTACGAGCAAGTTTTGTGGTGAAGAGGTTATAAAGTTTTTCTGTTGTTATTCCCTGAGTATCTGCGTTTGCTCTACTATCTAATTGCACGATATCACGGTTGAATTCAAGTTTCACCGCCAATTCCCGCAGTGCAGTATTATAATCGATATCAGTTCGGAATTTCAGGGAATCTATATTAAAGTCTATTTTTTCAAGAATTGGCAGGAGTTCTGAATGTAGCGGAGAATCAATCATTTTCTTCGTTTTCTTTGTTGTTATGAAACAATAATACCTGTCATTTACCAGCATAAAAGAATCCTTTGTAATCAGGTTCAATTCAGAAACACGTAATCCACCAAGAAGGGTCTGTAACGTAAAAAGAGTTGCGGCACGTCTTAATTTTTTCTCTAATTTGTTATCATTAACAGCAGTACGCACTTTTTGCAGTTCCGCAGCAGTTATGCTGAACACATTCTGTTTCTCATTATTGATAAATTTTATGTGTGCATTTCTCCTATTACCCTTCACTAATTTAAACTGTAGTGCCGTTTCATTAATACTATAATCAAGGTCTTTCAGTGCTTTCAGGTATATTCGCACTTCCTTAGTCATGTTATCAATGGTTTTAACTGAATAGGTTTTTTCTTCTCCTGCTTTGTTACGTTTTCTTGGTTGGTCAATCATGAATCTTGTGAAACTGTCGAATGCTTTTTTATCAAATTTTACAATCGGGTAATCAGGAACACCAATGGACTTACACCACTTTGTAAAATTGGGAATGATAGTTTCCTTCCTGCATGTTTCGATGTTATGCAGGTTCAGTCCTTCCATGAATCCCGTTGCCTTATATTCACCGATGCTTGCTAAAAATTTGTGATTTTCAAGTGCTTCCTGTTGGTTTTCTTCCAGACTTTGGTTCAGATACTTAAAAAACTGTTCTGCATCTTCTCCATCCGTTACTTCAGTAAAAAACGAGAATACATCGGAGTACCTTCGGTATAGGAAATCTTCAACTGTTGGTTTGTTAATTGGTATTTTGCTGTATTGCAGAAATTGCATAACATAGCGCAACTGTTCTTTCAGTTTATTCAGCCGAGCATTGATTAAATTTGCGTCTGCCCTGCCAACACATACTCCTTTACTCATGTGCTGGGGTTTCAGAAACAATAATCTTAAATTACCATCCTTGGCACTGATTCTTAAAGGCTTATCAGTGAAGTTGCGAATTTCTAACTGCACTTGACAATTATCAGAAATTTTTGTGCTATTTTTGCCATAGACTCGTAAACGGGCACTGATTAACTCGGTCTTTGATTTCATTGGTTCTCAGAAAATTATAAAAAGGTACACAGGTTCGGTGGTTGTTTGAAATGCCGAATAAATGTAACACTATTTTTGTTACAAATGTACCTTTTGTAAAATTATGTACCTTTTTATCAAAATCACCGAAACGCACATGTGTGCTGATTTATAGGAGTTTAGTAAGAGACAAAACTTGTTTTTTATGCATATTTACGGGTTGTTAGCTCAGTTGGTTTAGAGCATTACCTTGACAGGGTAGGGGTCACTGGTTCGACTCCAGTACAACCCACGTATGAATAAGCGCAAACAGATATATAGTGTCTGAATGCGCTTTTCCATTTGAGCGTTACTGAAATTATATTGAAAAAATTTACATTATATATACAACATCCCCTGATCTTCAAGCCAATTCTTTATTCTTAGATGTTATATATGGTATTATTCTTTCTTTAAATATTCTGACAATCTCATTTTTTTTATAATAGCCTGAAATCTTGGTTCTGAACGCACGTTATCAAAATCGGGATTATTATTGATCTCTGGAAGATTAGTAAGGTTTTCTTTCATAGCTTTTCCAGCCAACTTAATTCTTCCTCTTTTTTGTCAAGCTTAGCATATAAACTCGCCAAAGTCCGAAAATAATTTGTGGATTTATTAATCTCTGATTCAATTAAATAGTTAAATATCCCGTTTATTCCTGACTTATAATAAACCTCTTTTATTGTCATTGCATTACCAGGCATTAACTTCTGAAGTGCTTCAATTGCTTTTAAATCCTCCCCATTTCTCAAATAAATGCGGAAATATTGCCAATACACCCCTTGAGAATTATAAAGATCGATTTCTGCTAATCTGTGGCAAGCTTCGAGAGATTCTTTTAATTTGCCTTCATTGTAATAATGCAATCCATTTAAACCGTTCATTGCCGGGGAGAGAGGATCAAGTTCCAAAGCCAGGTTAAGTTGTTCACGGGCTGCTTTGTCTTGTCTTAAAATATCCAATAATTCAGAATATGCCTGATGAGCGTTCGCATAGTTGGGATTTAACTCAATGGCCCGGTTTAATTCTTTCCTTGCCTCCTCCCATTTCCATTCACTCCAGAATAGAAGCCATCCTAGTGATGTATGTGCCTCTGCAAGATTATTGTCAATTTCAAGTGCCTGCAATGCAAATCCTTTGGCTCTGATATACCCTTCCGGATTCGGTAACCAGCCACGCCATGTAAGTATAAAGTAAGCATCGGCCATTCCTGCATAGGCTAATGCATAATTCGGATCTAATGCAACTGATTTTTCAAAAAATTCAATACTTTTCTTTTGTCCTTCCTCAGTTCTTTTATTCCAGAAAAAACGCCCCTGTAAATATAAATTGTAAGCTATTACACTGCTTGTCTGATTCTTTTCTATTTGTCCCTTCTCCTTTGAAGTCAGTGTTGCTTTTAACTCCCTGGCAACAGATTGAGCCACTTCAGATTGAATTGAGAATATATCCGAAATGTTCCTGTCATATATTTCAGACCATAAATGTACATCAGTTCTTGAGTCAATAAGCTGAGCTGTTATCCTTACATTGTTCCCGATTTTTTGCACACTGCCTTCCAGAATAGATGAGACACCTAATTCCCTGCCAATTTCCTTTACGGAGAGTTCTGTACTTTTATATCTTTTTGTTGATGTGCCGGATGTTACCTTTAATTCACCTATTTTGAAAAGGTGATCTAAAATTGCTTCCACAATGCCATCACTGAAATATTCCTGCTCTGGATCATTACTAAGATTAGCAAATGGCAAAACAGCAACCGATTTTTCAAACTGTTCTTTTGGTTTAGAAAGTGTTGGGATCAAGAAATAAGCAAGCACAAGTAAAACGAGTGCAATAACAGTGGGAACAATAATTTTTGTTTTGTTACTTTCCCTCGGGAATAATATTGGTTTAAAAGCTTCCTTTGGCGCCTCTTCTTTTTGTGGAAAATGTTGTCCTATTGAGGTTATTATCTCTTTTATTGAATTAGCGACTTTATTGATCTGATCTCTATAGTATGTCTTATTAAGATTGTCATGTGAGTTATCAGACGGGTTTAATGGTCTGTTGACTCCAGCAGATTTATAGATAAAATCAACACTACGAAGCACTCCGCCCAGAATGAATTCACATAATTTTATATCATTAGGGTCCAATTCATATATCCGAACCGGCAATACTCTGTTAACTACATTGCCGTTAGGCAGTTTTAACTTTAATCCAAACTGATCCTTTGAAGCTTGTTCAACAAATGCTTTAAACTCATATTCCCAGGCGAAACAGTTCGGATCACAATATGTACGGGAAATAATTGGTATAAAGACCAGGCATTTTAGTTTGTCTTTCAGGGATTCAGCTACGTCATGAGTCTCTAAAAGTCCGTCACTAGGGTTGATGTCAAAATAGATACTTATCTCTTCTTTAAAGGTTGATTCAATTTCTCCTTTAAGATTATCAACAAACTCAGTAACCCAGCCATCATGCTTGTTATCTTTCTGACGGTAGCTGATGAAGATGTCATATTCATATCCGCTTATAATGCTTGACATCAGAGTTCTATTGATTTCATTATCAAAATTAAACCTTACTTAAACTATAAGCAACTTTATTTTACCATTCCCAAAATCCCGGGCCTTAATGTTGCATAATGATTATACTGACATATAGTTTATTAAAAGATAACCTAACTGTACAGAATAATGGAGGGTTTGGCCCTGCAGTTTGCTTTGATGGATGTAATCGACCACTTGATATTAGAGATTCTTGAGATACAGACAGAATTGACTTGTAACTAACTTATACGAGACCCATGCTTTCTGCAATGCAATATGAAGAGAGCAACCCGAACATCTATTTGGTTATATAAAATTTACAGCATCCCTTTCTCTTAAAGCCATTTCCTCACTCTCTCATGTTCTGCCTGGTTTATGATTTCAACATATCACCTCAGATAAATGGCATTAACTAAACCTAATAAATAGTCAAAGAAATTTTTCTATTTTATTCCTACATTTGATTTATAGGATATTATAAATCAGTGCAGAAGATGCAATTTAGCAATTGGCAACCTTGAAACTCCACAAATGAGAAAGTATTTCTTAGTATTTTATCTCCTAACCATCCTGCCCTTAAGTTATGGCCAGGGCAATAATATACCCTGGAAAGTGTCTTCCATGGAAGAGCAGGGGATGAATTCAATGACATTTATTAATGGTATTAAGCGGCTTAAACAGGATAGCACTAAAATCCATAGTCTTTTGGTTATCAGAAATAATCACATTGTGGCAGATGCATATTTTTATCCCTTCCGGAAAAACTATGTCCACGATTTAGCCTCTGTTACTAAAAGTGTCACCTCATTGTTAATTGGTATTGCAATAGATAAAGGTTTTATTAAAAATGAGGATCAGTTGGTTTATACTTACTTCCCTGAGATTACAGTAAAAAACGATACTCTGAAAACACTAAAAATAAAAGATTTGCTGAATATGTCATCAGGATTAAAATGCAGTTGGAACAATGGAGAAAAAGAATTAAAGCAGATGAATGAAAGTGAAGATTGGGTAAGATTCATGTTCAGCCTTCCCTTTGAAACCATACCAGGGAAGAAATTTTCTTATTGCAGCGGCAATTTTTATTTACTGGCAGAAATTCTTCAAAGAACTACCAAAATGACAAGTCTTGATTTTGCAAAAAAATTCCTTTTTCAATCTCTGGATTTTGGGGATACATTCTGGCTCAAAAATAACCAGGGAGTAAATCACGGATGGGGCGATCTGTATATTTCAGCATATGATATGGCAAAGATCGGATGTTTAATATTAAATGATGGAAAATGGAATGACAAACAGCTTATTTCAAAAGAATGGCTTGAAAAAATTAAACCGCTTTATAAAGTACAGAAAACTGAATCCTATGGCTACGGATGGTGGCTGGATAGTGAAAACCCTGATGAAATACAGGCCGTAGGAAGAGGAGGTCAGAGGTTGTTTATTTTCAAGGAGAGAAATATGGTAATTGCAATGACTGGAGGAGGATTTGAAGCAGGAGATATTGATAATCTTGTACTTGAATCAATTAACTCCTTTGAAAAAGACAAAAACTACAGTACTCAGTTAGAGAACCTGATTAATACTCTGCAATATCCCGATGCAAAAAATACAGCTATCAGTAAAGATAACTTCTCAATTAATAATTTGAATAAAAGTTATCATTTTGAAAGGAATGAACTGAAACTGAATGATATTCGGTTTGAACAAAGAGATAAGCATTATTATTTCATCATTAATTTTTTGGATGGTACTAAAGAAGAACACCTGATTGGTATAGACAATCAATATAATATCTCGAAGGAATGTGTTTTAGGATTGCCATTAGCCATTAAAGGATTCTGGGATAATGACAAATTAATCATCTATTACAATGATTTTTGCAGGATAAATCTTTTTAAGTTCACATTCACTTTTTCTGCCACGGGTGCGGATCTTTATATTCAGGATCAAACCGACCATTGGGAAGCATTATTAAAAGGGAATATTATTAATTAAGACTTGAACCAGTCTCAGGAGATTTCAGTAAAATAAAAGCTATTTGAAATTCTTAATATATCCCATTATCTCCTTAAATGTAGCGCAATAAAAATCCTTCCTGTTTTTATGGATATATTCAAGGAGTTATCGATGCTGGCTTGATCCCACATTAAGTCAGAAGGATGAGATCCCTGAACTTGATTCCTAAAAAGGTAAATTAGAATTAATGCGGCAATAATATTTCCACAGCATAGAGAAGGTTGTATTTGTTTACCAGGGAATAGCCATTACCAGTCCCGCACAATTCTTCATAAGTAATCGAATAACTATCGCAAATGCTGTTGTAATAAAACACTTTATACAATGTATTTGTCCCTGTAAACAAAATAAAATGGTCAGCATACCATTCGGGATGAAGATCAGGATAGATTTTAACACCAACTATAATTGGGTTCCCTCTGATGATAATATTTTTAAGAGTATCTACTGTGCTTTCCCATGAATCAGCTTTCTCCCTTAAATTAAATGGAATTTTAAGAGAATCAAGAACCTTTATAACCTCATCACCATGCAAACCCCGGCCCGGATTTCCTCCTATATAATTTATTTGTTCTTGTGAAAGTTGTTTCCCAAAGTATTGACATATTGTCCATAATACTGCTTCTCCGCAATTACCTTCTCGTATAATGTAACTTTCAGAAGGTGGATCTAAATTCTTTATCCTGAATTCAGAGACAATTGCTGACTGAGTTGTTGTAAAACTTAATTCATTTCCATATGCAGTTCCAAGATTGTTCCCTGCATAAGATTTTACAAAATATGTAGTTCCAGGTTGCAGAGCGGTTAAGTCGCTAATATAACTTCCGGTTCCTGTACCATTACTGGTTTTGCTATCTGTAATCGTCGGATTACCAGTTATATTCCAGCACACACCTTTTGAAACTATAGATGAACCTCCGTCATTAAGCACGTTTCCTCCGGATATAGCAGTGATATTAGAAATATCAGTTATTCTAAAAGTAGTAACTGTTGGCAGCAGAACCTTATCCTTCTTGCAGGCATGCCCTGCAGGAATTAAAAGACAAAATATTATTACACATGATGATTTTGATTTATAGTTCATATGAACTTAAATTTGTATTATCTAAATGACAAGGTGTCAGATCAAATTTACATTTTGTTTAACCCAAATACAATCATAAATTAAACTCCATCTACCTGCAATCTAACCCAGATGAATGCAAAATAAAGAGAGTAACCGAATATCTGTTCCCTGATAATTAATCCTTGATGCAACGGACTGAATAACCATTCTTCTTTAAACTAAAGATTCTGAGAATATCACTGCCGGTACAGCCCATAGTTCGGCACCATGAAGCTGTCGGAAAATTTTCTGTTGCTGACCACCAGAAACCGAAAAAGCCAACGTTTGCAAAGGCTCCATGGTTGTTACGGTAACCACCCGGAAGTGTTGTAAACCCACTTTCGTTAGTTGCTCCGGTATTGGGTTTTTCCCAATGAGTTATTCCAGTTTCTCTTAGTTTTCCTCCGGCAATACTTTCTCCTCCTAAAAAGGTGGTTAATGTTGTCCATTCCGCATCTGAAGGTACATGCCAACCTTTGGGACATAATTTATTTGTACTGACTGTGTACCAATTATACAAAGCTCCGTATTTATTTTTATTAGCAGCTTCATCTCTATTATACCAACTGAGCGCAGGTGTAGTTAATGCACCCCATGCCTGATCCTCTGATACCAAAGATATTAATGTGCCATCATTGAATTTGGTGGTTTTCAGGTTCTCCGCCATCCAGATCTGTTTGCCAATGGTGACAGTTTTATAAACATTGCCGTCAATATCTTTCACGATCTGTGCCTGAATACCTGCTAACCCTGCGCAAACCAAAGTTGCGACTAATAATATTACATTTTTGTGCTTCATTTTTATTCTCCATTTTAGATTTTGAACATAAGTTTTCATAATTCATTGTCTTAAAGTTATGAAAGACAATAACAAAAGTCAAATAAAAATCAATTCGCCAGATTCTTTCCTGATATGAACGATGGAATCTGGCAATGTTGATTTTCAGTGGTATTTGAATACTTAAAACAGAAGTTAACCAGCTTCCTTTGTCAGACAATAACCTTGACAAATCTTTCATGGTTATTGTCTTAAGTTTTATAAATTTGGAATAAACTAAATCTCTATGAGAACTTATCCGTATCATAAAAAGGTCAGCTTTTTTGTGTTAATGCTTATTATATCATCAGCTATTTCTTTTAAAATATCGGCACAGCCCATAGCAGGGACAAAAATGACGCTTTTATGGAGAGATGAATTTAACAAAAAGGGATTTGTTGATCCCTCAAAGTGGAGCAAGATAGAGAGATCAGGTGCCGCCAATAAAGGAAGTTGCTTTGCGTCGATGTCAGATGATCCGAGATGTCTGATCATTAAAAATGGCAAATTATTTCTCAGAGGAATAATAAATGACAATAAAAATGACACAGTCCAATACCTTACCGGCGGACTATCTTCAAAAGGCAAATTTGAATTTAAAAAAGGCAAGGTGGAAATTCGTGCAAAACTTGTGGATGCACAGGGGGCGTGGCCGGCCCTCTGGTTGTTAATGTCAGGAAATGAGCAGGACAGATACGCTGAAATCGATATAATTGAACATCTGAATCATGATGATTTTGTATATCATACTGTTCATACTGCTTATACTCTTCGTGACCCTGAAAATGGTAAAAATCCTCCAAAATATACCACATCAAAGATTAAGCCCGGCAAGTTCAATATCTATGGTGCCGAAATAACAGATGACAAAATCATCTTCAGCGTGAATAATAAAGTGGTATTTACATATCCGAAAGTTCAGCCTGAAAAGGAAGGGCAATGGACTTTTGGTCAGAATATGTTTATATACATGAGCCAGCAATTCAGCGCTGAAGGAGCCTGGGCAGGTGCTGTGAAGCCCGATGAACTGCCTGTTCAAATGATCATTGACTGGGTGAGGGTATACAAAGGCGAATAACAGGGAAATTACCTGATTTTTTTTGTGCTATCAGGTCTGGAGTGTGCAATTTTTTCACAGTCAGTTTTAAAATTGAATACAGGTACTTTATGTACTGAATTATTATGGCACTTCTGACAATCAGACTCCCCCGGAAGATATGTTTTGGTCTCGTAATCATGTTTGTGGCATGCTTCACAGGTCACTCCCTCTTCTTTCATATAAGTGGGAGTCAGATATGTTGAGTCAAGATTACCGGCTGAACTATGGCATTTTAAGCAAGCCGGACTTTCCTCGCGATTTCCTGTAATATGAGCTTTTTTAGCATAAATCCTGGCCCTTCCTGACCCCAGCTCTTTGAATGCATTTGAATGAGCGCTGGTTTTCCAGATGTTAAACTGGAAGCCCATCTTTTCATTATTATGGCATTCGGAAGCACATTTCTTAGCACCTACATACTGATATCTGGGACCATCGGGAGATGAATCAGGCTCACCTTCAGATCGTTGAGTCAAGGGTGATTTCGGAATTGAGATCATCTGAAAAGAAATACCTGAAATAAGCAGGATCATTAGGATAAACCCTGTCTTAATGCCTAGAGTAATAATTTTTTTATTGGTCATCGTATTTTTCATCTTGGAGAAATTAAGAAAACCCGGACAGTATTGGCCCGGGTTTTCTGTAGCTCTGATCAGAGTTTATTTGATCTCATGGATTTTTACATTTCTGAACCATACAGGATATCCGTGATCCTGAAGTCCTATAAAGCCTTCTTTTGAAATTCCTTCTGTGAATCCGGGGAATGTTTTGAATTTACTGTTGGCAATTAGTGCATCCCAGGCAGGGGTCCATAATTCATACTCAACAACTTTTACTCCGTTCTGAACATGGGTAACTTTACCATTTTTAACAGAAATAACAATAGTATTCCATTGACCTGCAGGATGAACTGTTTTAGGATCTGCTGCAATCATGTCATACAATGAACCTGCCAGATGACTTGGTACTTTATTGTCAGTTGCATCAACATTATCAAGAATCTGAACTTCGGGAGCTGCATAGTATATTGGTTGGTCCGGAACTTCTCTAACATCATAAAAGATTCCCGAGTTAGCCATTTTACTTGCTTTCCAGTCAACAGACAGTTCAAAGTTTTTGAATTTTTTTTCTCCGAATAATATATCTCCGTTGGATGGTTCTCCTGGTTTTTTACCTTCAGCAGTAAAAACTTTCATAGTTCCATCTTCAATGATCCAGTTCTTAGGCATTGCAGTTCCATTGCATTGTCTCCAGCCTTTAAAATCCTTGCCGTTGAATAATAAAACCCAGCCATCTTTCTTCTCTTTTTCTGTGAGGTTATTTGTCTGGCCAAAGGAAGGAAGCATGATCAGCATTGCTGCTGCACATGATAATGATAAAATAATGTTTCGTTTCATAATTATTTAATTGTTAGTGGTATTATCTAGCTCGCATGTTTTGAAAACTATATCCTGAAGTAAGAAGTTAACATGACTGTGGTATAAAAAATTTTCAAGATAAATTGCTGATGCAAATTAGTCAAAAAAAAATCAATTTAGGTGAGAGTTGCTTTAAAATGAAATCCATTAACCGTAAAGATCGCAAAGTCGCGATAGCTATCAGGAATACGCATAGGGCGCAAAGAGCTGAAAAATAAAAGTTTTGCCTTTGTGTGCTTTGCGTTCTTTCCCACCGAGGCAGGTAGGACGAGATCCTTCGCTATGGTCAGGCATGGTTAGAAAGCGGCATTGGAAGTCGAGAACGGGAGATACCTCACTACGTTCGGGATTGACAGCTCATATATGGACATAAAATGGGGCAGAAGTGGCGATTCGTAGATGAATTGCTGACAAATTTGACAAATCTTTATGCGAATCGCCACTTCCGCCCCCTTGTAACCACCTGATTGCCTTGTCATCCTGAGCGTAGCGAAGGATCTCCAAGTCCGTAATCGGTGTCAATAAAAGGAGAAGCCACGTTCAGCTACAAGCGCCGGAGGCGTTTCATCAATGATAGTTCGAATAAATTCAATTGACAATGAACCCCGGAGGTGTTCCATCATTCGGATTGGGACCTTGATGGAACCACTCCGTGGTTCATATTTGGCATCCAAATCCCTATACTAGTATTAGTGAAACCGCTCCGCGGTTAATTAAATTCCGAAAGATTCTGTCTTCTAAAATTTTAAAAATAAAATGTATATACTAAAATATCAATACGTTACATTAGATGACTAGAAAAATAGTCATTTTTATTGAAAAATATTTGCATGACTATATAAATAGTCATATCTTTGTAGTGAAGGATTGACAAAATAAGGTTATAAAGGTTGCAGAGGTTGTAGAGGTTGTAATTAAATGGATAAATGCTATAAACCGCAAGACCTCACCACCGCAAGACTATAAGACTTTAAAACTAAAACAATGCAACTAACGAAGGCAGAAGAACAGGTAATGCAGATATTATGGGATCTGAAAGAGGGTTGGGTAAAAGATATCCGTGACAATTTCAGCGAACCAAAACCGGCACGAAATACAGTTTCAACTGTAGTGAGAGTTCTGGAAAAGAAAGGGTATGTAGGACATAAGGCATATTCCAATGTTCATCTCTACTATCCGCTCATATCCAAAAGCGATTATTCTAAAAGCCAGTTATTTGGATTAATGGAAGGATATTTTAACAACTCATTTCCGGCAATGGCCTCATTCTTCGCCCGGGAAAAGGATCTTACCTTAGTGGAACTCGATGAACTGCTTGAGGATACCAGAAAGGAATTGTCAAAATCTGAGGAGCGAAAAAGTAAAATTCAACAACACGGGCATAAAAAACAGAAGTAATGGAAACATTCGCATTGTACTTGATCAAATCGGTGGCCTGGCTTACAGGTTTTGCACTTGTATTCATTCTCTTTCTTAGAAATGAAAGGTTTTTCGTTTTAAACAGAGTATATCTGATAGCCGGCATTCTGACTTCCCTCTTTTTCCCGTTTATTTCAATTCATTACACTGTTGTCTTATCGGTTGTAAAAAGCATGCAGGTCGAGAGTGCAGTTGTAAGTGACATTCAAAACGCAGGGACGGGTATTTTTTCAAATTTCAGATTATTTCTGTTGGTTTTGTATGTGATGGGAATCCTTTTTGTGCTGTATCAGATAATAAGGCAGGGAAGGAGAGTTCTTTCAGCTATAAATAAATCAGAAGTAATTACTCTTCATCCCGTAAAACTTATCAGAACACCTGAATATACCACAGCATTTTCATTTTTCTCCTATGTATTTGTCAATCCTTCAATTACAGATATCGAAACTGCGGAGATTATGAATCATGAAATGGTACACATCAGGCAGAAGCACTGGCTTGACCTTGTGCTGGTTGAATTGCTTTGTATAATCCAATGGTTTAATCCTCTGGCATGGATATATGTCCGGTTCATGAGGCAGAACCATGAATATCTTGCCGATGAGGTGGCGCTGCAGCGAACATCAGATCCGGCAATTTACAGAGCGGCTTTACTGAACCAGATTGTCGGCGCTCCTGTTGTCAATCTGGCTAATTCCTTCAATTATTCACTTAACAAAAAAAGATTTAACATGATGAAAAATATAATCAGATCACCTTACAGGAAAATGAAGATCCTTCTTATACTTCCTGTTTTTGCAATTGTGCTTTGGGCATTTGCAAAACCCGACTACAAATACAAAAATACGGAGCAATATCCGGTCAGCAGCATGGCATCTGTTTCTGTCCAGCAACACGAGGTCAAAGGAAAGGTAGTGGAGAAAGATGGCAGTGCTCTTCCTGGAGCTTCGGTTGTTGTCCTGAATACCAATCAGGGCATTTCAACTGATGACAAAGGCTTTTTTAAACTCGATATTCCGGAAAACGGAACAATTGTAGTTAGTTTTGTGGGGTACAAATCAAAAGTTTTAAAACCTGTCTTCACCTCAGAGATGGTAATAACAATGGTGAGAGATACCTTAAAATACCTGAAGGCAAATATCAGTACGCCACCACCACCGCCACCTCCTCCGGTGAATGAGATTAAGGAAAATTCCGGTGCAGCTCCTCAACCCTCTCCACTTCCCCTGATCAATGAGGTTGAGGAAATTTCCAGCATAACGCCGCCACCGCCACCACCTCCCCCTGCTGAATCAGGCGTCAGTATTGCGGGGGATAAACAGCCCAAATCAGCTATAGATAAGGAGGTAATGGTTATCGTTGAAGCATTACCCGAATTCATAGGAGGCACTGATGCAATGACAGCCTGGATAAATTCAAATCTGAAATATCCTGCCGATGCGGTAAAAAGCAAAATCACAGGAAAAGTTCTGGTAAACTTTACAGTTACCGCCAAAGGGAAAATAGAAAATGTAGTTGTAATAAAATCAATAAGTCCGGTTCTCGATGCTGAAGCCAAACGGGTTATAAGCTCCATGCCTGACTGGAAACCAGGAATGCAGGCCGGGAAAAATGTCCCAGTACAGCTGCAGGTGCCGGTGGAATTTAAACTGAACTAAATACGGGAAGCGGCGTGCGGTAAGAGGTACGGGGTGACGTCGCCGCAAACCTCGTACCGCAAACCGCGAACCGTTAATTATCATTATCTGCTGCCATAAAGAATGCAGCATGTACCGGGGCAGGGCATGGAGAGTCTGATCCTTTTATAGCCTTCCAGAGAATTTCATTGAATTCGTAATCGTTTGCCAGATCTTCTTTTGTAAAATCAAATTTCTCGCTTTTTTTCTGCCAGATATTCTCTGCAATATTCTTTGCATTCAAATCAACTTTGCAGGGTTTAACAGAAAAAGCAGGATGATCAGGTGTGTTATTCATGCACCTCCATAAAGGTACTGCAGGGGCATCATACTGTGTCATTGGAGGAAGACCGAGAATAAGTTCCATTGTCCTGAGAAGGGAGGCTGTAGTATACGCAGTATGATCAACAAATCCCTTTTTAACGTAACCTCCTGCAATATATGCAGGGCTCCTGTGTGCATCCACATGATCAGGCCCGTTTTGAGCATCGTCTTCAACTATTATTACCAGGCTGTTTTTCCATATGCTGCTGTGACTGAGATAATCAACAAACAGACCGACAGCAAGGTCATTATCAGCTGCATGAGCAAAAGGAGTAGGCCTGTTCAGACTCAGTCCTTCAGTATGATCATTTGGGAAGCGGATTGAACTAAAACCTGGTACAGCATTGACTGCCAGAAGTGAATCAAAATCATTTTTCCATTGCCTGAAACGGACTGTATCCCTGATTGACAAGTCCCAACTTGAGAACTTCGCACAAAAATGTCCTTTCAGCACCGGAATGTTAGGTTTTGTGCCATCCATAAATTCTGCATATGAGCGGTAGCTGACTCCATGCCTCTGACAATCGTCCCAAATGAATCCGTCCTTATTATTTGCAATTGCCATACCCCCCTCTCCCGGATATTCACCACCTCGTCCGCCGTAGCTTGTAGGCCAGTTCTTTTCCAGAAAATCGGTTGCATATGCGCCCATTGTCCAGTTATGGCCATCAGCACTTACTTCGCCGTTTACATAAAAGTTATCAAGCAGAACAAACTCACGCGCAATAGCATGTTGATTAGGGGTGATATTGTCGCCAAAAAGAACAAGATTGCGATCACCATTGCCTTCAGGAATATCTCCCAGCACCTGATCATAAGTACGATTTTCCTTAATAATATAAAAAATATGCTTAATTGGCGAACTGTCACCAACTTTTGTTGGAATCGGATTGCCTTTTATTCCTTCGGAAATCAATTCTGTCTTCTTGTTATAGGGAGTGTTGTTATATACAGCTTTGGAATAAAGAGCGAGCTGAGCTGCATCAGGAACATTCAGAACAGAGAGTGTCCCCCTGAAAAGTCCGCCTATGTACTGTTCCTTAATTTTATGTTCTATTCCTCCAGACTGATAAACCACCTCGTCTCCATTACGTGCCGGATTCGGACCATATGGATTTGCGTGTGAGGACAAACCTTTACCATTACTTACCAGTATTTTGTTATTCGCTACCCTCACGCAGGTAGGATACCACCCTGTCGGAATAAATCCTTTGTTTTTGGACAATCCCGGGACGCTTACATCGAAAACAGCAAGGCAGTTATTATCTGCATTGGCAATGTACAAGGTCTTCTCATCACTGCTGAGGGTCACACTGTTTGTGGTAGATCCAGAAGGTGATCCGGCATAAAGAGCTGTATTGAGTATCTCTGCCACCTTCATAAGTTTCGTATCAATTACTGAGACTGAATTATCATTTGCGTTAGCAACAAACAGGAATTTTCCACTCTTTGTAATACATAAATCATTTGGATTATCTCCGACAGAAACCGATCCGGTAATTTTCTGAAGATCTGTATTAAAGATTATTATTTTATCACAACCCCAGCATGAGATATATAGTAATTTATGATCA
>Ga0302206_1000144_pt1 | contig 30102 bp, 31 predicted proteins | sample II_Fen_E2_1_FD_194581 | JGI IMG/M metagenome (GOLD analysis project Ga0302206, IMG submission 194581) | Peat permafrost microbial communities from Stordalen Mire near Abisko, Sweden - II_Fen_E2_1 | ecosystem: Environmental > Terrestrial > Soil > Wetlands > Permafrost | place: Sweden: Abisko...
GATAGAATTATCGGCGCTAACGACCGGATCAACTTGGGATTTCTTGGATGTGGTGGACGCAGCAGTGATCATCAGAGAATGGTAAAAACATCAGAGAAGGACAAAAATCTCGGTGTTGTTGCGGTATGTGATATCTGGAAACTTAATAAGGAAAAGGCAGCAGCGAATTGTAAAAAGCTGTTCGGAACCGATGTAAAACAGTTTAAATATTCCGAAGAAATGCTGATAATGCCGGAACTGGATGGAGTGATGATAGCAACCGGAGATTTTCAGCATGCAAAACTTTTAGCAGAAGTTGTCAGGGCCGGGAAAGATTGCTATTGTGAAAAGCCTATGGCAATAGACGTGGAAGAAGCTAAACTCGCCAGAAGTACAGTTCTCGGATCAAAACAAGTTGTGCAGATTGGTTCTCAATGGGTAAGCGATCCTATACAAAAGAAAGTCCGGGAAATTGTTCATTCGGGTCGATTGGGTCAGATTACGAAAATTGAACAGGTATGGAATGATAATGGTCCGCGATGGCATGTTCCGAATGATCCGGATGTTGCCGCAATCAGAGAGGAGGATACCGACTGGAACAGATGGCTGCTGGGCAAACCATATGTCCCGTTTGATCCATGGAAATATTTTGAATTCAGGATATTCCGTGATTATTCCGGTGGAATTACATCACAGTGGATGAGCCATGCGGCAGGTCTGGTTCATTTTTATACCGGCACTGCAATACCGGATTCAATGGTAGCAAACGGAGGAATTTTTGGCTGGCCGGATATACGGCAGAACCCTGATACATTTCAGGCTCTTGCAACATATGATGATGCAAAATTATTATATTCCTACACTTCAAACTATGCAAGCAAATTTGGTGATTACACATGCATTCGCGGAAAAGACGGGACTTTATTCTCTCATGGAGGAGAGGGCAGCGCCCGCTGGTTTTTCATTCCTGAACATAAATCTCTTCCGGGTGGTTTTGATTTCTATGAAGGTATGAAAGAAACAATCAATAAGGGAATAGCTGAAATTGTAACTACTGAAGAATATGGTATGAAACTCGGACCAATTTATCTTAGTGATGAAAATAAATACCACCTCGATAACTGGATTGATTGTATGCGAAACAGGAGTACAGTTCCTAACGGGAGTATCCATACCGGGTTCTGGCATTCGATAGCCTGTATAATGGCAACACAGGCTTACCGTGAAGGTAAAAAGCTTTATTGGGACCGAACAAAGGAAGAGATTACGGACCATCCGGTTATTTTTTAGGATTTATGACGGGATTTTCGGTTATGTGCAGTGGCATTGCCGGCATTACGTGATGGTTAAAACTCATCTCATACTTAGAATATGATACATATTTTAATACTCTGTTTTTGTCTTCTTTCTAAAATTTGTCAAAGTATGAATGCCCGTCAGGATAATAAGTCAACTTTCACGATTGAAAGGACTGATAGATTACCCCGGGTTCTGCCGGCAGACCATGGTGATATGATTGCAAGTAAGCTGAAACTCGAAGCTGTTATGAAATTTGGAGAACATAACCTGCCTGATAATCTCGCTGAATGGGAAGCTTACAGGAAGCAGCTTAAAAATGAGATCATAAATAAAGCACATGTTGTTATTGACCACGATCTCGCAATAAATATTAAAGAGACGGGTACGATACAGATGAATGGGTATAGTATTAAAAATATTGCTTTTCAGACAAAGCCCGGGATTTATACTACTGCCAATTTGTACATACCTGATGGACCAGGGCCATTTCCGGCAGTGATTAATATACCCGGTCACTGGGAAAAAGCCAAAATTGATTCCGCAGGTCCGCAGGCAGTAGGTCATAGTCTGGCTTCCAATGGTTATGTATGTCTGACCGTTGATCCATGGGGCTCAGGAGAGAGGACCACAATCCACGGCAACTTTGAAGACCATGGTGATGAGAATAATCTAGGATCATCCCTGCTGAATATAGGGGAACCGTTAATTGGTATCGAAATTTCGGATAACATCAGAGGTATTGACCTGCTTTGTTCATTACCTTTTGTCGACCCGGCTAAAATAGGTGCAACCGGAGCGAGTGGAGGAGGTAGCCAGACTATCTGGTTAGCAGGGCTAGATGAACGGATTAAAGCCACCATGCTGGTAGTAAGTGCAGGAACATTTGAATCCCATGTCATGGGATCTCCCTGTATTTGCGAAGTTATGAATGATGCATTGAATTTCACCGAAGAATCGGGTGTACTTGCACTGGTGGCCCCGAGAGCGTTAAAGATGTGCAGTCATAAAAAGGATGAAATTCCGGCATTTTTACCCTCCCAGATGTTACGTAGTTACAATAATGCTAAACCGGTATTTAAAATGTATGGGGTACCGGATAATTTTACGTTCCAGTTGTTCGATCTTCAGCATGGGTACATGAGAGAGGACAGGGAAGCTTTACTTGGATGGTTTGATTTCCATCTGAAAGGGACTGGCAACGGTGCAGAAAAAAAGGAAGCGCTCTTTCATCAACTTCCCGAAGACAGACTAATGGTATTTGCTAAAGGACAAAGAGATCCGGATGTCAAATGTACAGTTGAATACTGCATTGAAAAAGGTAATGAACTGAGGACTGATTTTCTGAATTGCAGGTCATTTGTCGCAGAATCAAAGAGAAAGGAATTAAGAGCTATATTGGGAATAAGCGAAAAATCTGTTTTGAAAAATATCCACAAATTTGCGAACATAGATGGATGGGACAGGTTTGCTTTAGAAACTTCTGATAATAAGCTCATTCCGGTTTTGTTGCATCCGCCATCAGCCAATTCCGGTGAATTTGTAATTGTTGCAAATCCTGAAGGAAAAGATAAAATTCCATCAGATCTGGTTTCCGGAATCATAAACACAGGTAAAGGACTTGTTGTTGTTGATCTTACAGGTACAGGAGAAGCTTCAGGAACTTCTGCAGCAGATAGTTATGGATGGGGAAGGCTCCGTACTATATCCAGATCTGAGTTATGGTTTGGCAGAACCATTATTGGTGAATGGGTTAAAGAGCTGAATGTTGTGACCCGGTTTTTGAGGACTGATTACAAAGCGTATAAAGTAGAGATAGATGGAAGTAAGGAAGCCGGACTTGCAGGGTTATTCCTGAGTGCACTTGAAGGTAATGTTGATAACCTTATCCTGCGTAATGCTCCTGTCAGTTATCTGTTTGATACCCGCAAAGGTATTGACTATTTCAGCTCAGGCATCAACCTTCCTGGTTTTCTTAAATGGGGGGATGTATCGCTTGTGGCAGCACTTTCCTGTAAAAATGTTTTGTTTGTTAACCCGGTTACTATGTCAGGAAATGAGATAACCGGCGATAAACTGGGCGCGGTAGAAAATGAATTTGACAAATTGAGAGATTTATGCCACCAGTCAGGGAAAACTGTTTTTAAATAAAGAACATAAAATCCTTTTCAGTGTGATTCTGCGAGGGTAATTCGCTTCGCTCATTGATCCCCTTATTCCAGTCTGCAAATAGAAAATAACCACCATGTTGCGCATTTTTTTGTTTTTATGTATCCCTTCTGTAAGCAGGCTTACAATGGTCTACATAAAAACAAAAAACCCTTCCGGAGTTGTTGTTTTCTGTTTGATTGTGTAGCAGAGCGGACGAAAATCGAACTATTTTGAACAGGATTTATTGAAGCTGACAAATCTGAAATAGATTATTACTATTAAATTTATTTTCGCATATTGTTAGAATTAGTGAGCATTGAATGTGTCTGAAAGCGGAGAGTTCATAGCTAAAGTGGTATAACAACTGCCTCATAATCAGCGAGTCGCTGGGTCGAGCCCAGAGGTTACAGAAATTACCTACTTAATAATTTTTCCTAAAAAGCATATAGTTCTGTTTGATGTATTAAAATTTTTATATTTTTGTTTCGTAATTAGACGAAACACTAAATGAAATGGAGATAAAGGAAAAGGTGAAGGGGTACACTGATAATCAGGAAAAGATTGCCCGATACTCGAAAGCATTGGGACATCCTGTGAGAGTGTTTATAATGGATTTTCTTGTAAAGAATACAGATAAGTGTTGTTACAGCGGCGATATGGCCGAAGAACTTCCAATAGCCCGTTCAACACTCTCCCAGCATCTGAAAGAATTAAAAGAAGCTGGTTTGATTCAGGGTGAAATAAATCCTCCTTATATTAAATATTGTATAAATAAAACCGGATGGTCAGAAGCCAAAAAGTTACTTGGCACTTTTTTTAATAGAAAATAGTAAATAATTATATAATGGAAATAAAAATATTAGGCACAGGTTGTTCAAAATGCAAAACCCTTGAGGAAATTACCCGTAAAGTTGTAAAGGATAATGGCTTTGATGCTAACATCACAAAGGTTGAAGACATTGTTGAAATTATGAAATTCAACATCATGACAACACCCGCCCTGGTCGTAAACGAAAAAGTTGTTTCAAAAGGACGTATACCATCTGTTGATGAGATAAAACAATTTCTAACCAAATAATTAACTAACCCCATGAGAAAATTCTTTTTATTAAGTTTCGCATTGATCACTCTGGTTGGTATTTCCTGTAATTCCCAAACAAACCAGAAACCCGCTTCATCAGTTTCAAAGAATGGTGATGTTGAGGTTTATTACTTTCACATGACAATCCGTTGTGTAACATGCAAAACTGTGGAAGCTGAAGCCAGAAAAAACATTGAGATGCTTTATGCTGATCAGGTTAAAACTGGGAAGATAAGTTTCACTGCACTTAACCTTGAGGAAGCAACCGGAAAAGCAATGGGTGATAAATTGGGTGTAAACAGCCAGACACTTCTGATTGTCAAAGGTGACCAGAAGATCAATATTACAAATGAGGGTTTTCTTTATGCTGTTTCCCAGCCACAAAAATTCACTGAGGTTATGAAATCGAAGATAGATCCTCTGATTAAATAATATTCATTCGTTGTAGAGACAGGTCTGAGACCTGTCTCTACCGCGTTCACGTCATATGTTCCAATATTTTCATTATGGATTTTCTTACGAATCTTCTTGATAGTAGTTCCATGCCATGGGTTACAGCCTTATTACTTGGCTTGATGACAGCTATCAGTCCATGTCCATTGGCAACAAACATTACAGCAGTCGGATTTATCAGTAAAGATTTGGAAAACCGCAACAGAGTCTTTTTCAATGGATTGTTCTTCACACTTGGAAGAGCGATCACTTATACTATGATACCATTAATTATATATATTGGTGCAGACCAGTTTAAATTCTCAGGGTTCTTCCAGCGGTATGGTGAGAAAATCATTGGACCTCTGTTATTGTTAATCGGAATCTTCATGCTGGATATTATCAGGATAAATTTTCCCGGTTTTGGCAGACTATCAGAGAAGATGGAGAAGAGAAAGTCGTGGCGGTTTATTGATGCAGTATTGCTGGGGATGGTTTTTGCTCTTGCTTTCTGCCCTTACAGTGGCGTGTTGTATTTCGGTATGCTTGTTCCCTTGACCATATCAAGTGCATCCGGACTATACCTGCCGGTTATATTTGCGATAGCAACAGGTATACCGGTAATCATTTTTGCATGGGTTCTGGCTTATACTGTATCAGGATTAGGAGGTCTTTATAATAAGATAAAAATATTTGAACTCTGGTTCAGAAGAGTAGTCGCTGCACTCTTTATCATTGTTGGTCTTTATTATATTATCAGGATTTACTTATAAAAAAATTTGCACATTTATTTCGTAGTAAGACGAAACATCAATTATTATTAAATGAAAAATATTAAAACAAATATCTGGTTACCTGTTGTATTATTACCAGTCTGGTACATCATATACCATAACCTTCAACCGGTTTCCAATTGGCTAATTGATTTAGTTTTAGGAATGACCAAAGGGGCACACCTTACTGAAGCTCTACGTTTCTTTGTATTTGAATTCCCAAAGGTCCTGATGCTGCTTACACTTATTATTTTCTTTGTAGGAATTATACGGACCTATTTCACCCCTGAACGAACCCGTAAAGCACTTGAAGGGAAGAAAACATTTACGGGTAATGTTATGGCTGCGATGCTCGGAATTGTCACTCCGTTTTGTTCATGTTCGGCTATTCCCCTATTTCTGGGATTTGTAGAGTCAGGCGTTCCGCTTGGGGTCACATTTTCTTTTCTTATCGCCTCTCCAATGATTAATGAGGTTGCAGTGGTTCTTCTATATGGAATGTTTGGATGGAAGGTAGCTTCGATATATGTGGGAACTGGATTGTTTATAGCAATCTCTGCCGGTTGGATAATTGGATTGTTGAGGCTCGAAAAATGGGTTGAACCATGGGTATACGAGACACATCTTGGTAATAATGGGGATAAAGAAGGAAAAATGATTTTCGGTAACAGGATCAGCCTCGGATATGATGCCATAAAAGATATAGTTGGTAAAGTATGGATCTATGTGGCTTTAGGTATCGCTGTCGGAGCAGGCGTACATGGGTATGTTCCCGAAGATTTTATGGCAGCACTGATGGGGAAATCGGCCTGGTATTCAGTTCCATTGTCGGTTTTAATTGGCATCCCTCTATATTCCAATGCTGCTGGTATCGTTCCAATAGTGTCTGTTCTTCTCGAAAAAGGAGCATCGCTGGGAACATCATTAGCATTTATGATGTCGGTAATTGGTTTATCTCTGCCAGAAATGATAATCCTGCGTAAAGTATTGAAGCTCCCGTTGATTTTCACTTTTATCAGTGTAGTAGGATTAGGAATAATGATTGTAGGATATTTATTCAATATAATATTCTAAATATATGAGAATTACAAAAAGATATGAAATGAAAGTTATTCTACACTTTCAACTATTCTTAATGATATTAGCAGCGACTGCTTGTGGTCATATTTCTATTGTATTCCATGCAAGCAGATGCAATCTGTCATGAAATCAATTGAAGCCAAATATAGTAAAGAGGTAAAAATCGAGTTCTATGATGTATGGACTGAGGCAGGCAAACCATATGGTCTTAAATATGATATTGAGTCAATTCCAACCCAGGTGTTTCTTGACAAAACAGGTAAGGAATATTACAGGCATGTCGGATTCTTCCCTGAGGAAGAGTTAGTGAAGGTATTACAACAGAAAGGGGTAAAACAGAATTAAATGAATAATATTTTTGAAAATTATGGTTTTATAAGCTGTGGAATTTTAAATGTTTCACCCCTTGAGTCATACGAGTTATGTGGTAAAGGCGCTATAATTGTTGATGTCAGAGAGGTGTATTTAAATAATTTTAAAAATTTCGACGTTCCTGAAATCTTGTTTATCCCAATAAGTAAACTGGTTCAGGAATTATCAGAATTGCCACAGGAAAAGTATCTCATATTTGCTGATACTGTAGGATTAAGAAGTAAAGAAGCAGTAGTTCTTCTTAAAGAAAAAGGATTTATAAAAATTGCAAATATGGCAGGCGGGATTGTTGACTGGGAGCGTGATGGGTTGCCACTTAAAACAAATATTGAAGAAAGGTTATCCGGTTCATGCATGTGTCAGTTGAAGCCGAGGGAAGGCAAGAAAACCTCTAAAATATGAATTTATGAAAATCGAATTGGAATCAATCATCACCTGTCCTGAATGCGGACATAGCGAAAAAGAAACAATGCCTACAGATGCATGTCAGTTCTTTTATGAATGTAAAAACTGCGGAAAGGTTTTAAAACCAAAACCCGGAGATTGTTGCATTTACTGTTCTTATGGCACGATTCCCTGTCCCCCGGTTCAGGAAAATAAAAAGTGTTGCTAAACTTTAACCCAAAATCATATCATTATGAAACAGTCAGTTGGTTTTATCGGTGGCGGAAGAGTGACAAAAATTCTTCTGCAGGCGTTTAAAAATAAAAACGCTAACTTCAGTAGAATTGTTGTTATGGACACTAATCCTGATGTTTCAGGAAATCTAAAAAAATTATTTACTGATATTCAGATTGATAGTGCATCCATTGCAGCTTCGCAGGATATAGTTTTTATTTCCCTGCATCCTCCAGTTGTGATGGATACTCTTGAGCTTATAAATGGTAGTATCAACAATAATACCATCGTGATTTCTCTTGCCCCCAAAATCACTATAGCGAAAATATTATCAAAACTGAACCAAACTAAAAAAATTGTGAGGTTAATTCCAAATGCAACATCATTCATTAATGAAGGTTATAACCCCGTATGTTTCTCATCTGATTTTTCCAGTAGTGAAAAGAACCAGGTTCTTGAACTTTTAAAACTTATGGGTAATACTTTTGAGGTTCCTGAAGAAAAACTTGAAAGCTACGCGATCCTGTCAGCCATGCTTCCGACATATTTCTGGTTCCAATGGAAGGAGCTGGGAGAGATCGGACAAAAAATAGGTCTGTCTGAAAAAGAAAGCAATGATTCGATAAACAACACCCTTATTGCATCATTAAAACTTATGTTCAATTCTGGGTTGAATGCATCTAATGTCATGGATCTGATACCGGTAAAACCTATTGGTGAGCATGAGACACAGATTTCTGAGATCTACAGAAGTAAATTGCTTGCCCTCTTTGAAAAAATCAAGCCATAAACTTTTGGAAAATCCATATGTCTTGATCACATTAGGCTGGCTCATTTTGACTTAGCTTGCATAATTAAACAACAAGTATTTAACTTTGCCTTTGGTGGTCTTTGTGTCTGGGATAACTAAGACCAAGACAATAGCGTATAGCATTTATTTGTAAAAATATTTTCCTGTAATTAGCAATCCTGCAAATACAAAAGCAGCAAAAATTAAACTGCTTAACGAAAGCTGCATTCCACCTGAAAGAATATGTCCACTGGTGCAACCACCGGCCATCCTGGCACCAATAATCAGGATAAATCCACCTATAAATGACCAGATGATCCGTTTTGTGGCTGATTTACCCTTATATTTTTCCCAGTTACTGTGAATTAAAGTTATTTTGAATTCTTTCCTGAACAATGAAATTACTATACCTGAAACAAATGCTCCAGTCAAAAACAATAACTCCCATTGTCCGGGTCCCTGAATTTTTGGAAAGTAACTATTTTGTGTTGTTCCGGTAATTAAATCAGCAACAAATGGATATGCAGTCGATGCTCCAATAATACGATTTGTACAAACAGTAAGAAATACAACCGCATTTAAAATAGCTAAACCTATACCTGCATATAACCATTTGTAATTCGTTGATTTTTCCTTTCTATTCAGGATAAAACCTATCCAGACAAATGCTATTCCTATAATAATATCGAGAAAATAGAAAACAAATTGATGTTGCCCAACGAGTGTGTATAAGGAAATACTCCCGAGGTCAGGACCTAGGATACTTTGAATAGATGGTAATAAAATGGTGTATACTAAACCGCCAACCAGTCCACCTATAATACCCAGGAGCGCGTCAATTGAACCTTCACCAAGCGAAATGGGCAGCGTTCCCGGGCAGTAACCTAAAATTGCCATTCCAACACCAAAAATTATCCCGCCTATTGCAATTCCACCTAACAAAAATGGCTTTATATGATAGGTTGCAAAGCCAAGTCCAATTTCAATCGCAATTATTATGGCTCCAACTCCAATAGCAACAGTGATAGCTTTAGCAACTGCATAGTTTTCAAGTGTTGCCATTCCACTTATTACATTGTATCGGTTCAGATTTGCAGATTGCAAAATAGCACCAAATAAAAAACCTAAGATTAAAATAACAATTGTAGTGTTCATATGACTTGTTTTTAAGGTTGTTGTCGGAAGGAGGTATTGGTATCTGATTTTGACAATATAATAATATGATTTGTCAATGGAAGATTTGATATTTCATTGATAATCTTAAGTTCTGTTTTGTTTGCCAAATATTTAATGCCTCCGTTAGCTACAAAACTTTTATAGTTTCTATAGTGCTCTGCACCTGCAATAAACTCTATAATTTCACTCAAATAGCTTCTAAACCCTTTTGGTTTTGGAACAAGATAATCCCCTATGATAATCTTATCGGCAACCCTAGATATTTCTTTCAGAAGATTCATTCTTTCTTCTTCATTAACTTCATGAATAACATATGTTAGCACCGCATAATCAAAATGTATTTGACCTTTATTGATTATTTCTTCTATGTCGCTGTTCTGAAAAGAAATCTTACTATCAGGATTCTGATTTAATGTGAGATTCGCCCTGTCAATGTTTCTTTTTGATAAATCAATCCCTAAAACAGATTTGCATTTATCCGCGAGACTAAATGCTAAACGGCCTGTTCCACAACCTACATCAATTATTAGTGTGTCCGCATCGACCAGATTCTTTATCTGCCCAAATAGTTGATCCTGGTTTGGCGCAATAAATTTATCGTAAAACCAACCATCATACCAGTGGTTCTTATTCGTCGTCATATGTTTCCTTCATTTATATGCGATTCATATTGTTTAAAACGAGAGAACTTTTTAAATTGTTTTTTAGTAAATCTGAGGGTGAATTAATATTTGCAAAGGCATTTTCGGTTTTCTCATTTTTAGTTATCTGTAAATAACCAACATTAACCTCGCTAAGAAAATCTCTGACTGCTCTGCTTTTCCCTTCCAACAGGAACCTTTCGAGATGATTCAAAACTGATTTTCTATAGATGGCATGCAAAGGTTCAATTAATTGGTCGACCTTTGGAATAAAAACATCATGTTGTCTCTTGCTGAATTCATTAATCTGATCAGAAATAATTTCTTTGTTAAGAAACGGCATATCACCGGCAAATACGAAAATCGCATCTTCAGACGATGCCTTTAAAGCAGCATGGATACCACCCAAAGGACCTGCCTTCAAATACTGGTCTTCAACTATTTTATATTGAATGAATTCCTGGAATTCTTTTGGCTTATTTGTAACAATTATTATCTCATCAAATAAGTTGCTGATAGTAGAAATTATTCTGGAAATAATAGTTTCTCCATCGATAACAACATTTGCTTTAGTAATTCCTCCGAACCGTTTATTGGAACCTCCGGCAAGGATAACTCCAGAAATTCTGTTTGTCATAAGTAGAGTTCGATTTTTAGCAACCTCCCGATGCTTTCTTCTTTTTAGGAGCAGCTTGCAAAGCAGGTTTGGCAGATTCAGAACTTTGGCTTTGAGTTGTCTGAACTGTCATACCTCCACCCAGTGCCTTACCGGCACTAAGACGAAAATCATATTTTGCAAATTCTTCGTCTGGACTTGTCGATGCTGGTTTCTGAGGATTAAGTATTGCATCAAACCAATAGTTCAATCCGCCTTCAAGCACAAAATTATTTTTATAACCAAGTTGTCTTGTAACCATCCATGCCTCATTGGCAGTAATAGTACCGTTTGAATAGAATATGTTCATTTTAACATCCTGATTAAGTACATCAGTATATTTGTCCGAAAGCAGGTCAGAAACAGGAATATTTATGGCTCCGGGAAGACTGAATTTTTCAAAATCATCCTGACTTCTTACGTCGATAAGCCTGAATGATGGATCTTTTTTAATTATCATGTCAGCTACCGTCTCAGGCGCAATATACTGAGTACGTGTGTTTGCCTCACCAAGTAACTGGTCCGCTGTCAGTTTGTATGGTTTGGTTTTATTCTGAGGGACAGCTGCAATGATAAGTCCCATCGGAATTATGAAAAGTGCTAAAAGTCTGATTGGTTTCATAATATTTTATTTTAAGTGTTTTCTTGCTACTAGGTGCATGGTACTTGTTACTTGTTTCTAGTTGCTTGTTGCTGATTGCTCTCTGATTAGAACCAGGAACCAGTAACGAGCAACATTCTCTACTTTTGTCTTTTTACTTTTGTCTTTTATCTTTTGTTTAATACTCTCCTCTGGGGAATTTCTTTTCCGCCCATTCAGCAACCCAGAACATTGCAAGTGCAATAATAATAAGTAGAAAAGCAAAAACTCCGTCAGTTAATCCCAGGGTAGAACTGACTTTCGGGAATCCAAGGAAATTAGCCAGGTACATACCTTTCCAGGCATCATAGCCTATTCCGAAGATAAATACTCCAAGGAACAAGCCTATTATAAATACCATTGCGTCCAGTTTTCCGATTGAGGCAGCACAGAAGCTTGTGCCCGGACAGAAGCCGCCCATAATAAAACCTGCACCCATAATGACTCCGCCTACTATACAAGAAGTTACATAAGTCGGATTAACGTATACAAGATTAAGGTCGATCCACCCGAAAAGACTGAAGAACAACAGTCCCAGCATGGCTGTAATTGCCGCAGTAAAAAACACCTTTAAAACTACAGTATCATAACCGTAAAATACGCCTGCCAGTTTCCTGCTTGAAGAGAATCCGCTTTGTTCGAGTACAAAGCCAAAACCTATGCCTATTAGAAACGCCAGAAAAAGGTTGGTGTTCCCCGATATTATTTCATTTACTGATAGAGGTCCCATATTTTTATCTTTAAATCTTATTATCGTATTTTCATTGATTTTACAATGTCAAAAATCTGGTGAACAGCATGTAATCATTAGATCCAATTTTTTCTGACAAAGTAGGCGAGGGCATACGCCGTTCCGAAGATTGCCATCATTGAAATGAATCCGCCGAGAGAGAGAACTGCCATCCCGCTAAGAGCTGAACCACTTGTACATCCTCTGCCCAACTCGGCGCCGAAACCGAAAAGAAGTCCTCCTGCACCTGCAAAGATCAATCGTCTTTTTGTTGAGATTTTAGGTGAGTGTTCAACTTTAAATTTGAGGCGGCCTGCAAATGCACCTGAAAGAAATCCGCCTACCAGTACGCCAAGCATCTCAAATACCAGCCAGGTTTTCATCGGATTCCCGGGGTGCGCATCTGAGTATTCCTTAACAAATCCATTTGTATTAGCCGTAGATGGCGCAATGGTTGTCATAGTTGTCACAATGGCACTTTTGATTGCGCCACTGGCTCCAAGGCCTCGCCCTGAAACAAAATTAGATGCAAGCAAAACTAAACCTAAAAGTACTCCTCCAACATAGGGATTCAGGTATTTTGTTTTTTTTGTCTCCATTGATCTGATAATGTTATGTTAGATTATAATATTTGTTTCTTGTTTCGAGTTTAGCATTCCTGAGTATTTTTTCACTATTTTAGTTTCCCGCAGATTTCGCAGATTTACGCATATTTAGTTCTCCTCTTCTTCAATTCATCCCTTCTCCCCGTCAAGTTCTTTGCCCTGTGCCCTGTGCCCTGTGCCTAATAAAGCCACCGGCTTACCTGTCCGGCATAGACAATTATAAAACGCAGCATCAGGCTACCAAAAATCACCAGCACTGCTGGGACAATTGCCGGAATATGAAATTTACCCAACTCCATAAATTCAAGCAAAGCAGGGATCAGCATTCCCATGATTACAACAAAGATCCAGAATGACATGGTATACGGTCCTCCAAGAAACAGTTTTGCAGCTTCAATCTGAACTTGTGTGCTGGCCAGAAAACCCATGAACATATGTATAATAAGAAACAGTTCAATTCCTATTAATACCAGGTCTATTCTGGCAAATTGCCTGCGTTCTGATTTATTCTTTGATAAAATCAATGTTGCTGCTGCACCCGCAGAAAGTCCGGATGAAAGAAATAATGGTCCCAGTATTGATGTATTCCATAGAGGCCGTGCATTAAAAGCTGATAATAAGATACCTGTATATATACCAAGAATAATCCCATAAATGAGCATAATCCATGCAAGGACTTTCTTATACTTGTTAAAGAATGACTCAATGTCATATATCCATTTGAATTTCCAATCCCAGTTTGGGAAAATGTCTTTAATATGAAGGGCACACCAGATAAAGGAAACTGGTGTTATTACCATAAGAACCCATGCACCCCATGACATTGGCGACTGAAGTTTAATGTTTACATATAGCTGCCAGAAGAAAAGCTTATGTCGAAGGTCAACAAAGAGAGCAATCAATCCAAAAACAAGCAATACAGGAGCGAGAAAGGGTGTCAATCTGACAGCAGTACTGTAATCTTTCTCTCTTCCACGGATATAATATAGAGCGGCAATCGATAGGATCCCGGCTGCCATTCCTCCGAGAAACAGATATAGCGGAATCTGCCAATGCCAGATATTAAGTTGCGGATCAATCAGATTATTCATTCTGCCGCTTACTAATAATTCTTCTTCCATTTATAGAATCATTATTTGATTAAATTAAAAAATATAGTTGTGGTTTTGTCCCTGCTTCAGGGATAAGTGTTTTTGATTTACGTTTTTTCAAAACCACTGAGACATCACTATTCGGATCATCCAGATCTCCAAAATAGATGCATTTTGTTGGACAAACAGCAGCACAGGCAGGGGCAAGACCGATTTTTATCCTGTGAATACAAAAAGTGCACTTATCAACATAACCATCGGGATGGGGATATCTGGCATCGTAAGGACATGAAGCCATACAAGCGCCACAGCCAATACATTTATTATGTTCGACAAGGACAATTCCTCCTATAACAAAATGACTCGCTCCTGTAGGACAGCAACGTACACAAGGTGCATTAATACAATGATTGCATCTTTCTGACCTGATCTCAATTTCGAGCTGAGGATAAGTACCATTCATAGTTTCAACTACCCATTCGCGGCAAAAACCATGAGGAACATTATTTTCTGTCTGACAGGCAACAACACAGTCACTGCACCCGACACATTTTTTTGTATCTACTGCCATTGCGTATCTCATGATGCAACCTCCTTCGCTGACTTTTCAGTGACAAATGTTACAAAATTCGATCTCATACCTGTTCCTCCCATCAGGGGATCAACTAGCACTTTTGTGATCAACTGAGTATCGCTGGCTCCCTTGCCAAGGCATCTTTTCATCTGTTTTTGCTTATGTCCGAACCCGTGCACCATGTAGACCGAGTCCCAGCGGATTCGTTCGGTTACCCTAATTTTTATCGGGAAGTCTGAAATAATGCCATCCTGGTTTTTGAGCCAGATATACTGACCGTTAACCAGACCCCACTCTTTTGATACTTTTGGATTTATCCAAACTGAATTTTCATGCATAAGGTCAGTCAGATTAGGGTTATTTGAAGTTCTGCCGAAAGTATGCATTGGAGCACGGCCATAGATCAAACGGTAGAAACCTTCCGGGGGTTCTTCATGTGCTACATACTTAGGAAGAGGATCAAATCCGGCGTCTTCAAAAGCTTTAGAATATAATTCTATCTTACCTGAATCTGTTGGAAAAGATACATTTTCATTTTCAGCAAAATAAAGATCATCTGCTTCCCGTGCTTTGGTTTTTACCCCGATTCGCTGCATTTCTTCAAGTGAAGAACCCGACTGTTTAAGTTGCCAGTCAAGTAACTCTTCCTGTTTTTCATAAGGGAAATAGCTTTCGAGTCCAAGTTTCAGAGCAAGTCCCCGTGCAATATTGTATCCTGATCTTGTACTGTTCATTGGCTCAGCGGCTGGCATTCTCAGTGCTATTGCTGGTTTACGGTGGGGACTTATTCTGAGCATATCGTATCTTTCAAGATAGGTACACTCAGGTAATATAACATCTGCCCATCCTGTGATCTCCATCGGCATGGTATCTATCGACACTAACAGATCAAGGTTTTGGATAGCTTTAAGCGTATTTGCCTGACCTGGAATTGATGAAACAAGATTTGTTGCGTTAACAATCCACCCTTTTATTAATAAGCCAGGATTATTTTCAGGAATTGATGCATCTATAAGAGCATTTGAAACCGGAGAACTTGCTATCGGAAATTTGCCAGGGAATGCGTCAGTCCAGCTCTTCTTAGGTTCAGGGTATTTTGGAATTTTAGCTGATGGGACATTATATTTAGATGGTCTGTAAAAACCTCCACGTCTTCCCCAGGAACCAAGCAGAGCATTTAAAATTGCAATTGCACGAACTCTTTGGGTATCATCACCATACCATGTAACATGTCTCCCGGGATGGATTAAGACAGCAGGAGATGCATTCGCCATTTCCTTTGCAGTTTTTCTGATCAGACCTGGTTTAATTGTTGTAATCCCATATGCCCATTCCGGAGTATAATCCTTTACATGTTCTTTCAGTTTATCAAACCCACTGCAATATTTATCGACATAATTTTTATCGTAATAACCGTTATAGATTATTTCGTGTATCCACGACAGAAGCAACGCAATATCGGTAGAAGGTTTAATAGGAAGCCAATATTTTGATTTTCCGGCAGCAGTAGAAAACCTTGGATCTACTGTAATTATGGTGACTCCTTTATCAATTGCATCCGACATTTCCTGTATCTGACCATTATGCATATTCTCACCAATATGTGCTCCTATCAATACGAGGCATTTTGTGTCGCGAATGTCTGTTACTTCAGGTGAATAAACTTCTTCTCCGAATGTTGCAAGAAAGGCTTCATCTCTCGGTCCTCGACACTGTGCGTAAGATGGTTCCGCTATATTTGATGAGCCATATGCTTTTAATAAACTTGTAAAATAGGCACTGCCTGAACCGTGAGTGAAGAGTGCCATACTTTCAGGACCATATTTTGAAGAAATGTCCTTCATTTTAGCTGCAATATAATCAAGAGCTTCATCCCATGAGGCCTCACGAAAGACCTGTTTACCACGTTCCTGAACTCTTATGAGAGGTGTCTTCAACCTATCTTCATCGTAATACATACCAACACCACCTGTGCCTCGCGGGCAAAAGCGTCCATTACAATGCTGATCTTCATCGTTACCTATGATTTTCCAGATTTTGCCCTCAGAAGTTTTGTAAACCCATCCGGCACATTTCCAGAAACATACTTCACAATAAGTTGGAGTACGTTTCAGGTCCATTGTTATTTTTCCTATGTTTTCAGGTTTAGATATCCATTCCATGGCCTTTAAGGCTCCTGCCCCTAATGTCATGGCACCGGCACCAGCGATTGAAATTTTGATGAATTGCCTTCTGTTTGTCATATCTTTTTTAATACTTTTCAGCCGAACTTACTTATGTTTTCTAGCTTTTTTATATCATTAATAATTATATTCTTTCCTGAGGTTTTAATTATCCCTTCCGATCTGAATTTCGTGATTACCCTTCCAATACTTTCCCTGGAAGTCCCTGCCATTTCCGCCAATTCACTCCTGGTTAGCGGGATTTGAAGTTTTTTACTTGAAAAAACAATCCTGGAAAAGTAAATTAAGATATCGGCAACTCGCGAATAAATCTTTTTATTGCCCTGATTAATAAACCGATGAAAATTATTAGTGCTGTCTCTTTCAACCGATGTCAGAATCTCGAAGGCAAAATTGCCATTGTTTCTGACCAGATTTATGAAGATATCGCTATCTATATAACATAGTTTTAGATCTGTAAGCGACTCGTAGGAATAGTGGTTAAATTTATCTCCGAAAAGTGAAGTCATACCCAGATAAGAATGCGGTTTAACTATCTGAAGTATCTGTTCCTGATTATCTGATCTTATTCTGTATTCTTTAACCAGACCTGATCTCAGGTATATAACATGGGATACCGGCGATCCTTCATTAAGAATGTTTTTTCTCTTTCTGACTTCACTTATATTTCTGTTCTTGAAAATAAGGTCAATTTCACGATCATTGAGTAATGCAGCAGCACACGATTTATCCGGACAATCATGACAATGAAGACTCGAATGATCCTTTGATAATCTCATCCTAACCAGTTTGCCAGCAAATTTAGGATATGAGTTGATGAAGTTATGTGATGCGCATCACACTATTATTTGCGATTTATCACGCGGATGTAAGTCAATAGTCGCTGAATTACATTAACTGCTAAATTCTGGTCATGTTTAAATCAGCCATTAGCGCTAATGAGCAATAAGGATTTCTTATTCAGGATTTCAATTTTCTTTCCAACAAGCTTAATTATGCCATCTTTATCAAATTCAGCTAATACCCTACTGATGCTTTCTCTACTTGAGTCAACAAGATTTCCTAAATCTTCTTGCGTAAGAGGTAAAGTAAAGATACTTGAGTTGTAAATTTTATCAGAAAACTCTAATAGAACATCTGCAATTTTACCTCTGATCTGTTTCTGAGTTCTGTTAGCACATCTGCAAAACACTTCCAGTTCATTTCTGCATAATTCCAGCATGATTTCATACGAGAAATTATGATTTGTCTTCAATAGATACCGGAAAGTCTCAATATCAATAAAACAGACTTCAGCTGCTTCAATGACTGTAACTGAATATTGGTTTATTTTATCACCAAAGGTTGTTGGTAATCCAAGGTAGCTGGGAGCTTTAACAATACGAACAATTTGCTCATGATATGGTCCTTCAATGTGTATTTTTGCCAAACCACTGCGTAAATAGGCAACATTAGTGGAAAAGGTACCCTGTCTGATTAAAGAATCCCCTTTGCGGAATTTTACAAGGGCACAGTTAAAGGAAAGCTTTTCAATTTCTTCTTCGCTTAATTTCGATGCAGCTTTCGATTTTATTTCACAAAGTTTACATTCGATATTCATGATGTAAAGTTAATAAAATGTGAGTTATATCACAAAATATATTAATCAGCTTCACATTACAGATTAACTATATGGTTGAAGGTTTAAGTTACTTTGTTAATTAATTAACAATAAAAACTGTTTATTATGGAAAAGAAAAAATTATGTCTTGCGCTATATACAGGTAGCGTGGATAAGCTGACTGCGGCTGGGGTTATCCTTGGAGGTGCCGCTGCTGAAGATATGGATGTTGAAATCTTTGTACTTCTTCAAGCTGCTTTTGCATTTAAAAAAGAAAATGCAATGTTCAACGACAGAGTGGCAGAAATTACAGACAAAAAAGATGAATTTCTGGCATCATTGAAACGTCTTGGGACTCCACACTGGACTGAGGCATTCCGCAAAGCAAAAGGGCTGACAAGTGTAAAAATTCACATCTGCGGTTTTGCAGGTAAAGTCTGGTACGGAGAAAAACTTGACGATTTTATTGACCTGGCCGATGACATTTGTGGGATTGCCCAGTACATTCAAACAGCAGAAGTAGCTGATTTGGATCTTTTTATCTAAAATTCGTCACACCTGACTCAGAAATGATTTTTAAACAAGAAAATGATGACAACTGAAGAACTTAGAAAATTGAAAGCAGATAAAGTAGTAGATGCCCGTGGAACAGCCTGTCCCGGACCTCTTCTTGCGGTTAAACAGGCCATAGCTGACGTTCCTGATGGAGGGATTATGGAAATCCTTTCATCAGATGAAGGAACAAAGAAGGACGTCCCCAGGTGGGCGGAAAAAAGGGGGTATCAATATCTTGGGGATTTTGAAGAATCAGGCTATTTTACTATTTATCTGAAAAAATAGACAAGGAAGAAATGGCTGATATACCATTTGTGCCAAAGATACTGGTGTTTTCTTCTGAGAGAATTTCAGATCCTGCGATTGATCTTGCTGGGTTACTGAAGAAACATTATCCTCCTTCGGTTTACAATATTACAGTCCTCTGTACCAGCAGCATAAAACCCAGGTGGATTTTACATGCACTAAAAAGAGGTATTGATGGTGTATTTATTGCCAGCGATGGCACGGATTGCGCATATCGCTCAGATTGTTCAGAGATTACATCTGTAACAATTAAATCTGTACAGGAAGTGATGAAAAGGGAAGGAATTAATGTTGCCAGAATAAAAATGTCAGCAATCTGCTCAGTATGTGCTGACCCTTTTGTAAATCACATGAAAGCTTTTATGAAATCACTAATTGAAATGGGCAGCATACAAAATGAACTGAGAACTGAATAAGTGGGTTCGTTTTACTTTAAATTTTGCTATGGATAAAATTCCGATACAGGAAGAATGCGACGTTATGGTTGTTGGCGGAGGGATTGCCGGACAGGAGACTTCGCTTAATCTGGCAAATATGGGGTACAAGGTGATTCTTGTTGAGAAGGATTTATCCATTGGTGGAAAAATGATCCAGTTGAGCAAAGTTTTCCCCACCCTCGATTGTGCGGCATGTATTACTACACCAAAAATGTCAGAAGTAGGACGCCATACAAATATTAAAGTACTTACATATTCGGATGCGGAAAATATCCATAAAAATGAGAAAGGATATATTGCCAACGTTATCAAACATCCGAGATATGTTAATGAGTCAACCTGCACTGGGTGCAAGGAATGTGAGGATAAATGCCCTGTTTTCATTCCCGACCAGTTTGCTTATGGCATGGTTTCAAGAAAAACAGCATATATTCCTTTCGCGACTGCAAGCCCTAAAATTGCAGTAATTGATCGTGGAGGATTCTCTTCGCCTTGTATTGCTACTTGTCCGGGGGGAGTAAAAGCACATGGATATATCTCGCTAGTGAAAGATGGCAGGTTTGAAGATGCTTTTAACCTGCATATGGAGGATGTCCCGCTACCTGGTTCTCTTGGAAGAGCCTGTTATGCTCCATGTGAAAAGGAATGTACACGTGGAGAGAAAGAGGGTTCTGTAGACATCAGAAAGATCAAACGTTTTTTTACAGATTACTATTATAAAAAATATCCGGTACCTAAATACGAACCAACACAAAAAACGAAAGGTAAAAAAATTGCAGTCATTGGTTCCGGACCTTCAGGATTGACAGCAGCATATTTCCTTGCAAAAAAAGGATATGACGTTAAAATATTTGAAGCTGAAAAAGAACTTGGAGGAATGCTGAAGTCAGCCATTCCAACCTTCAGACTTCCAAATGAAGTTGTTGACAGGGATATAAAAAATATACTTGCACTAGGTGTGGAGTATGAAGTAAATCGGAAAATTTTAAGTGCGGATGAATTAATAGCTTCTGGGTTTGATGCGGTTTATTTATCTATTGGAACGCATAAAGCCAGAACCATGAATATTCCGGGAGATAATCTTAAAGGTGTATTTACTTGCCTGAATTTTTTGAAATCCTTTAATGAGGGTGAGAAATTTGATTTTGCAGGCAAAACAATTGTTGTTTGCGGTGGAGGTAATGTTGCAATGGATACAGCAAGAGCAGCCATCAGAATGGGTGCTGATAAAGTAATTATTTCTTACCGGAGAAGCCGTACCGAAATACCAGCTTATGACTTTGAAGTTGAAGAAGCTGAAAGTGAAGGCATCAGAATCAATTATTTAACATCTCCTGTTCAATTTATCGGAAAAGAAGGTCAGGTGAAAAAGGTGAGATGCAAAAACCTGAAACTTGGTAAACCTGATAAAACCGGAAGAAGAAGTTCTGAATTTATTGAAGGATCAGAGCATGAAATTGAAGTGGACTATGTGATACAATCAATAGGATTAAGTCCGGATACTCAGGGTTTTAATAAAGAGCTGGATTTAAATGAAGACGGAACTATTAAAGTCGATTCAAAAACATTGCGGACTTCCAGACCAGGAGTATTTGCCGGAGGCGACGTTGTTACAGGTCCATCCTCAATTATTGAAGCGATTGGTCAGGGTAAATGCGCCGCTTTTTATATTGACAGATATCTTGAAGGGGAAAATATGGATGCAGATTATAATGTACGGCTTCCTGCCGTGTCGCATAAAGATGTCTTGAGCAGAGCCAACATAAATGCTGCTCCACGGAACGGGAAAAAAGAACGTGATTCAAGTGCACGTGTAAAAGACACAGCTGAAATCGAACTTACCTTTTCAGAGGAAGAAGCCAGGAAAAGTGCGTCACGCTGCCTTGATTGTGGAACATGCAGGGAATGCCACATTTGTCAGAATGTCTGTCAGGCTGGCTCAATAGATTTTTCACAAAGGGATCAGAAAATTGAAGTCCAGGCTAAAGCAGTTGTAATGGCAACTGGATTTAACCTTTTCCCCATAGAAAAACTGAAACGTTATGGAGGCGGTCAATATACCAATGTTATTTCTGCCCTTAACATGGAAAAGCACCTGGCTCCAACACGACCTTATAATACTATCCTGCGGCCATCAGATGGTAGAATTCCGGATAATGTTGCCTATGTGCTCTGCGCCGGTTCCAGGGACAGGACAGTAAATAATCTTGTCTGTTCCCAGATCTGCTGCATGTATTCTATTAAACAAGGTCAATTACTTATGGGAGCTTTGCCCCTGGCAGATATCACAATCTATTATATTGATATCCGCTCCTTCGGAAAAGGGTTTGAAGAATTCTACCAGCGTTCGAAAGGAATGGGAGTTGCATTTATTAAAGGTAAAATTGCAACTATTGAAGAGACGGAAAATTGCAATCTAATACTGAAATATGAGGATATGAAATCCGGTAAGATCAGGAAAGCTAAGCACGACATGGTTGTCCTGGCTACTGGTGTCCAACCCAATATGGACGTAACAACAATGTTTAATGGAAATCCGTTGGGACTTGACCAGTTCAATTTCATAAAACAGACTGATGAGTTTATAAGTCCTTCAAAGACTACCATAAAGGGAATTTTTGTTTCCGGCAGTGCATCCGGGCCAAAAGATATTCCTGATACAATTCTTTCTGCAGGATGTACATCTGCTGAAGTAGCCAGCTATTTAAAGAGTCTATAATGAACGGGACAAAAGAAGATATAAGAAAGCATAGAGTGGGAGTTTATATCTGTCATTGTGGAGGGAACATATCCGACTATGTAGACGTTGAAGCAGTTAAAAATATCATCAAAGACCATCCAGGGGTTAGCGTGGTAAAAACAACAATGTTTACATGCTCTGATGCTTCACAAATAAGTATGGTTGATGATATTAAGGTAAATGACCTTGATGCCATAGTGGTCGCTTCATGTTCTCCAAAACTTCATCTGATTACTTTCAGGGATGTTGCCCGTCGTGCTGGACTGAATCCGTACAATTATATCCAGGTTAACATCAGGGAACAAAGCTCCTGGGCACATTCCGATAAACCTGCAGAGGCTACCCGCAAAGCAATAAAATTAGTTATTGCAGGTATTGAAAAAGCACGCAGGTTCAGGGACCTTAAACCTGTTGAAATAGAGACTATAAATACCTCTTTAGTAGTTGGAGCAGGCATTTCAGGGATGAGAGCTGCAATTGAACTTGGTGACATGGGAACTCAGGTTTATCTTATTGAAAGGGATCATTTTATAGGCGGACACGTTGCCCAGTTGGGAAAGGTATTTCAAGGCGACTCCACCGGTAATGAAATAGTTGGAAAGTTATTCAGTGAGATAATGAAAAGACCCAACATTACTCTTTTTACTGGGACTCAGATAGCCGGACTAAAAGGGAATGTAGGAAATTTTGAAATCATCCTGAATGTCGTGCCAAGATATGTAAAGGGAGATGTCTCACATGAAGAATTTATTGCATTAGTCAAGGCTTGTCCGGTTTCTCTTCCAGATGAATTTAATTTCGGACTTACAGAGCGGAAGGCTTTGTACAAACATAATCAAAATTCCTTGCCAGATAAACCTGCTGTTGACTTATCGGTTTGCAACAGGTGCGGAAAATGCGCGGATATTTGCAAAAGAAGTATGGACCTTGACCAAAAGCCTGAAAATATATCTATAAAGGCTGGAGCCATTCTTGTCAATACGGGATATGACCCATATGAACCGATCAATAATGAATTTGGCTACGGAGAAATAAAAGATGTGATCACACTACAGCAACTGGAAAGGCTTATTGAATTGAATCCTAATGAGTTGGTTTGGCAAAACAGGAAAATAAGAAATATTGCCTTCATCTATTGTGTAGGTAGCAGACAACCTTCAGGAGATCGGACATATTGCTCACGCTATTGCTGTACTGCGGCAATTCATGCATCACTCAAACTATATGATAAATACAGCGATATTAAAACTTTCCATATGCATAAAGGTATCAGGACTTATGGGAAGCAGGAAGTTTTATATGATGAAGCTTCAAGAAAAGGAAATATTTTCCTCCAGTTTGAAGAAGGCAAAAATCCTGTTGTTCAAATGTCTAATGAGAAATTGGAAGTCAGATTAAATGACATCCTGACGGAGAATATGGAAATAGTTATCAATCCTGATCTGGTAGTACTCGTAACGGGAATGGTTGCCAGGAATAATGATAGTTTAAAACAGGTATTGAAGATTCCGCTTGGATCCGACAAATTCTTTAATGAAATTCATCCCAAACTAAGGCCGGTTGAAACTGTGATGGATGGGATATTTATCGGAGGAGCGTGCCAGAGTCCCAGGAATATCACAGAAACGATGACATCCTCTCTTGCTGCTGCAGCAAAGGCAAACTCCCTTATAAGCAAGGGAACAATAACACTTGAACCAAACCTGGTAATTATAGATAAGGAAAAATGCATCTGGTGCGGAAAATGCGAAGAGATTTGCTCTTCTGGAGCAATTGTAAAAGTTGCATCCGATGAAAAAACTTTAGCTGGCGTTATTGACGCAGCATGCAAAGGTTGTGGTGCCTGCCTCCCCGTTTGCCCGGAAGATGCCATTGAATTACTCGGTTATACAAACAGCGAGATCGAATCAATGATCGATGCCATTTCTGAAGAAGTTGTGCTTAAAGAACAAAATGCTTTAGACGAGCAGAAATCAGAAACCAATAAACAAAAGGATGACTGGGATATTAAAGTGGAAAAACTTGATGATAACAGCAAAAAGATTTTAAAGGCACTGGAGACCGAACCAAAAACTATTCCAGAAATTTCGGAAGAAGTAAACATTCCTTCCAAAGAGGTCACTTATCTTCTGATGTCATTACGAAAATACGGTTATATATCGGACACAAACAATATTACCAAAGATGAATATTATACTTATGCGCTGAATCATTAAGTTACCCGTCAGGAGTTGTAATGTGTAAAGAATGATTAAAGAAATTTGAGATGCCTGAAGTAAATCCTGGATTTTCAGAGATATTAAAAGAATATGGTGCATTTGACATGAACGCATGCTATAACTGTGGTACATGCACTGCGGTTTGTGCAATGTCGGATGAAGAAAACTCTTTCCCCAGGAGAATGGTCAGATATAGTGTACTTGGTCTTGATAAAGAGATTCAATCTTCATTGGATCCATGGTTATGTTACTATTGCGGTGAATGTAGCAGTTCATGTCCCAGGGATGCACAACCCGGAGAGTTGATGATGTCGCTGCGTAGATGGCAGACTTCAAAATATGACTGGACTGGGTTCTCCCGGAAATTCTATACTTCAAAGGTATGGGAACTTGCTGCAATCGGATTGCTGGCAACCCTGGTGCTTGTGCTATTCATATTATTCCATGGACCCATGACCACAGAACTTACTGCCCAAGGAGGAGTTAAGCTCAATACCTTCGCTCCATGGAGACAAATAGAAACAGGAGACTGGATTATGGCATGCATTCTGTCTTTTTTCCTGATATCCAATATTTTAAGGATGTATTTAAATGTTTTTCATGGTGAAAAGAAAATCAAAGTGCCCTTAAAGCTTTACTTTACACAGTTCTGGAAGCTTATTTTCCATTTCGCAATGCAATGGCGGTTCAATAAAAGCAACCGGACAACCAGACTTGGAAGGTTTGAAATAAAAGCAAGTCCCTATTGGATATCTCACTGGTTGTTAATGTCAGGTTATGTGTTATTATTTACAATGATCGTAGTATTTCTTGAATGGTTTCAAACAGATTTTATTCATCCCTGGTGGCATCCTCAAAGAATTTTTGGATATTATGCCACTTTTGGACTCTCTTTTGGAATCGTATTTTTTGTTTATGGAAGAATAAAAAAAGATCAGGAGAACAATAAACACACACATTTCACTGACTGGACCTTCCTGGTTCTTCTTTCTGGAACAGTTTTTACCGGTATACTAGTTCATATTTTCCGCATATCCGGACACCCATATGCAACTTATTATGCTTATGTAATTCATCTTATGATTCTGGTTCCCATGCTCATGATTGAAGTGCCCTTTTCAAAATGGTCCCATCTTGCCTACCGTCCTTTTGCGGTCTATTTTTCGAATTTACAGAATGCAGCATATAAGAAATGATGAAAGATTTGTACAAAGAACTTGAGAAGGATATCCGCTACATTGAAGGGTTGAAATCATGTTTTAATTGTGGTGTTTGTACCGCAATCTGCCCCGCCGCAGAAGTAAGTGACTATGATCCTCGCAGGATAGTGGATACAGTACAAAAAAGAGATGAAAGTGAACTGGAAAAACTGCTGAAAGGTGATGAAATATGGATGTGTGGGGAATGTTTGTCGTGCAAAACACGGTGTCCGCGGGGCAATACGCCTGGTTATATTATTCAGGCATTACGGGCGCTATCTATCGAAACAGGAATGTTTACTGAAAGCCATCAGGGAAGAAAACAATTGGCCATTAAACGTACTGTAGGAGATCATATCCTTAAATATGGATATTGCGTATATATTGATGAAGTTGATAATGAGATGTACCCGGAACAGGGAACTGTATGGAAGTGGCTGAGACAGAACCGGGAATCGATATTAGAACGCCTGGGCACGAGTTATAATAAGAACCAGTCCGGAACACTTCGACACATATCAAAGAAATCGCTAGATGACCTTCAAAAAATATTTGATGAAACAGGTGGTTCCAGGCGATTGGAAAAAATTGAAAAGGATTCCGCTGAAAAGGCGAAAGAACTTAATATTGATTTTAAAGAAGGGAAAGATGATTATTTCAACTATCTCTACAATGAATAATAATTGTAACTAATTCATTATTAAATATATTCTTGATGAATACAAAGAAAAACGAAATATGGTCTGCCTATCAGAAAGAGATAGCAGATGATCATTATTACTTTGCCAGAAGTTGTATAAGGCAGAACTTTTTCCCGGCTGCAGAAAATTTATACATTGACATTCTTCGAAATGTATTGGGGAAAGACATCTATGACGACTCGCGTCAAACTACCTGTACAGGAATAGCCTATCATTCGGGATTGATACCTCTTGAAACTACTATGACTGTTATTGCCCGTCAATTTGCCCTGATGAATGAAGCCGGATATGAAAATTTTGTTGTCTCTTGTGTAACCTCCTTTGGGCTCTATGTTGAAACTTTGGAGACATGGAAGCATTTCCCGGAAACAGAAAAAGAAACACGTGATGCATTAAAACGGGCCACCGGTATGACCTTTTCAATACCAAAAAACATTGTGCATGCCAGCGATGTTATCTATAAGTTTCGCAAAAAAATAGCTGAAAAGATAATCTTGCAATTGAAAAATAAAAGTACCGGAGAACCTCTTAAAATTGTTGATCATATAGGCTGTCATTATGCCAAGATATTTCCACAGGAGGGTATTGGAGGTGCTGAATATCCATATGTACTTGCAGGATTAATAGATGAATGGGGAGGTCACCAGGTTGACTATCCAGAACGGCGTCACTGTTGTGGTTTCGGATTCAGACAATATCTGCTTAAATCAAACAGATCTTACTCTGTTACTAACTCAAAAAAGAAACTCGATTCGATGCTCCCTTATAAACCGGATCTGATCATAGCCAACTGCCCGGGTTGTACCTATTTCCTCGACCGCTGGCAATATGTAATTGCCGAAATGGAAGGCAAAACTTATGGCGAAAATGGATACGGTATTCCGGTATTGACTTATGAAGAACTTGCAGGACTCCTTTTGGGGTACGATCCATGGGATATTGGTATGCAAACTCACCAGGTAGCAGTTGAACCTTTACTTGATAAGTTAGGAGTAGCATATGACCCTGAAAAGAAATATAAGGGCCGGAATGGAGAAGATATTGGAATACCAGAGAATCCACAGGTACTCAGATGCTGCTGACAAAAAAGTTATAACCCTGTTAAATTAGTTGTTTATTCCAGGAACATAAGGATCAATTTTGAATCTGACCAGAAAAGTATTGATTCTTATTTGCATTATGAACGTAGGTTCATTATCTTTGCTTCGATTTTTATTTTGAAAATGGCACGTCCACAGAAATGTAGAAAGCTTTGTAACCCACCAAAAATGGAAGGGTTTAAACCGTATGGTATGGCAAAATGTAATATTATGCCAGTTATCCTCAAATATGAAGAATTTGAAAGTATAAGATTAGTTGATTATGATCTGCTCTCACAAGATTTTGCTGCTGAAAAGATGAATATTTCAAGGCCCACATTTACAAGGATTTATAACAGGGCATTAAAGACAATTGCAAAAGCATTCGTTGAAGGCAAATCAATTGAGATTGAAGGTGGTAATTTTAAATTTGAACATGATTGGTATCGATGTAAAAAATGTTTTAAATTAATTGAAGGCATTGAAAATCATTCCAGATGCAAAAATTGCAATGGGTTTAGTGTAAACGAATTAATAAGAATGAATCAATCAATAATCCCACCAAATTTGAAGTAGTTACATTAATAAAATAAAAAAATGAAAATTGCAGTTCCGGTAACAAAAGAAAATCAGATTGATGGCCATTTTGGTCATTGTGAATCATATGGCGTATTCTCTATTTCAGAGAAAAACGATATAGTAGAAATAAAAAGTGTTGAATCTCCCCAGGGATGCGGTTGCAAGTCAGATATAGCAAGTGTACTCGCAGCAGATGGTGTCACAGTAATGCTGGCAGGCGGAATCGGCGGAGGCGCCATTAACGTACTTAATAACAGCGGAATAGAAGTTATTCGTGGTTGCTCAGGTGATGCCACGGAAGTCGTAAAACTGTATATCTCCGGAAAAGTTGAAGACAGCGGAAGCAGTTGCTATCAACATGAAGCACATCATGCGGACGGAGGTTCACATACTTGCAACCATAATTAGAGCAACCTCTCAATTTCTTTTCTGTAGGTCTGATTACTTTGTCCCTATCGTCCGTCCTGCAATTTCTTACAATTAAATCGTTCTAATTTTCTCAATGCGAAAAAACAAAGTATTTTTATCAATAGAGTATTGTTATGTTTTGACATCTATATAAACAGACTATGCAAATAATTTCAAGTAAACCGCTTAGTCAAAAATGGCTCAAAGCATCTGTTGTTGGGAGTATATGGGCATCTGTTGAAATAATTCTCGGTAGCTTTCTTCATAACCTGAAGATTCCGCTTTCGGGAATGCTACTTTCATTTATTAGTGTCTGGTTATTAATTTCATTTCTTCAGGTTTGGAAAGAAAATGGTCTTATAATGAGGGCCGGCATCATCTGCGCCATTATGAAATCTATTTCTCCCAGTGCACTTATCCTTGGGCCAATGATTGGTATTTTCACGGAAGCAATCCTTATTGAATTATTCATACTCATGTTAGGTAAAAATCTGATTGGCTATATGATCGGAGGTGCGTTCGCCGTACTTGCCACTCTGATACAAAAACTTGTCAGTCTATTGATACTTTATGGTTTTGACTTCATAAAAATTTTATCTGATCTTTATTTATTTGCAGTCAAACAGATTGATTTAGAACATTTAAGCCCGACATTTCTGATAATATTAATAGTATTCATCTACATCATTACAGGAATTGTAGGAGCAGTCGCCGGATATACAACCGGACTAAAATATCTTAAAACCAAAAGCTTTTCTGACCACCAGCATGAAGTAGTGCTTAGTACAAAAAATCAGTTATCCGAAAACCCTATCAATCAAAGATATTTCCTGATTTTTTTGTTAATCAACCTTTTTTCAATTGGGGCAATCCTGTTTTTAATGAATACTCCACATTTCATTGCGGCCATAGTATCCTCAGTTACCTACATGGGATTTTGCATTTTGAAATATAGAAACTCATTACAGAGATTGAAGAAAATATCATTTTGGGTAAGCTTCATGATTATAACTTTTGCTGCAGCATTTCTCTGGAATGGATTCTCACATGGCGCATTCTTCAGTATGGATGGACTTATAATTGGCCTCAAGATGAATGCACGTGCAATAATAATTGTTATCGGATTTGCCTCCCTAAGTGTTGAGCTTAAAAACCCGGTAATAAAATCTCTATTGTACCACAGAGGTTTTGCAAGCCTTTATCAATCGTTAAGTCTCGCGTTCTCTGCTTTACCCTTTTTTCTTTCCAATCTCTCAAAATCAGAAAATAAGAAGAAAAGCATATCTGGAATATCCTTTCATGGATTATTAGGTCAGGCGGAAGCTTTGTTAAATATATTTGAAAAAGAGCATCTGCTACGACCCCAGGTAGTAATTATCACCGGAGAAATTCACCAGGGTAAAACAACTTTT
>Ga0302206_1000145_pt1 | contig 29824 bp, 19 predicted proteins | sample II_Fen_E2_1_FD_194581 | JGI IMG/M metagenome (GOLD analysis project Ga0302206, IMG submission 194581) | Peat permafrost microbial communities from Stordalen Mire near Abisko, Sweden - II_Fen_E2_1 | ecosystem: Environmental > Terrestrial > Soil > Wetlands > Permafrost | place: Sweden: Abisko...
AAAGATGACTGCCTGAAAATCTCCATTGCCAAGGAATGAAAAGTCGAGTGTCAGATCCCTGGCAGTCCAATTACTCATGGCTCCTGCATACCAGGTATCTCCATTTTTGCGCGCAAGGGCAACGTACTCTCCTACCTTTCCCTCGAGTGGTATGGTTTCGTCGAATGTAACAGGAACACTGGTAATAAAATCGGTGCATTCCTGTTCTCTCATATAGATTGTGGGATTGTCTGACAGCATTTGAAGTGGCGCTTCAAAAACAACATACATAGCTAGCTGCTGGCAGCGTGTACCCTGGCTCATTGGATTAGAGTTTATTGGCCTGTAGTTTGATTTATTGGAATTTCTCATCGCCCCGGGCGTATAGTCCATTGGACCGGCCATCATGCGTATAAACGGAATAGAAACTACATAGCGGGGCTGGTCCTCGATAGCCCATTTATAATTTTCCAATCCTTTTACCCCTTCAAAGCCGATTACATTTGGATAGGTTTTCTGTAAACCTGTCGGTTTAAATACTCCATGGTAATCAACAAGTAAATGATAATCAGCCGCTTTTTTAGCAATCTCATATAATGAAGCAACGGCCAACTGATCGTCACGGTCAACAAAATCAATCTTGAATCCTTTCACTCCCATCGCTGAATAATAAGGAAAAACTTTATCCATCTGCTGAGTGACGGCATACCATGAAGCCCAAAGGATCACTCCTACTCCTTTCTGCCGGCCATAGTCAATTATTTCCTGAAGATTGATATCTGCAATTATTTTGGTAAGATCCAAACCTTCAGACCAGCCACCGTCAATAATTATATATTTTATTTTATTTGCTGAAGCAAAATCTATGTAGTATTTATAGGTCGGAGTGTTCATCCCAGCTTTAAAATCAACATGAGAGATATTCCTGTCATTCCACCAGTCCCAGGCAACCTGGCCGGGCTGTATCCAGGAGTTATCAGTTATTCTTGATGCAGAGGCCAGCTTCTGAACCATATCATTATTCAGCAACTCTTTGTCGTTATTGCTGATAACTATAATTCTCCATGGAAAATCACGTGTACCATTGACTTTGGCAATATAGTCTGCTCTTTTTGTTGGGATATAATTGATTCCGCCATATCCGTTCAGCTTTGCCTCCAGCGGATAGGGTGCATATACACCCATAAAACCCTTATGTGTCTGATTAATATTCAGATACATTCCAGGATATTCTTCAAGATCAGCTTCCAGAATAACTACTTTCTTATTATTTCCCACATCAACTAACACAGGAAGAAATGCAAGAGAATCACTGGCAAATTTTGAAATATTTATCTCTTTATAAAGAGCTTCAAAAGAAGAATTGAAAATTTTTCCATCACGGTAATCCCACATATATGGAACAAACGATTTATAATCGGAAATAAAATTAAAATTGACTTCTTCATTTTTAACTAAAAGTTCTCCTTTTCTCGTAGTAAAAAACCGGTAGGCAACTCCTTCATTATATATCCTGAAAATTATCCCAAAATCACCTTTAAGATTGAGTGTAAGCTGATTATACTGATCCGTAATTTTGGATTTTTTATAATTAACCGCTGCAATTATATTATCTGTTTTTTCAGTTTTTGATGATAAAATTTTTACATTATTACCAAGGATTTCACCACTTTCCAGTTGAAGTGAAATTGGTGAAGGTGCAATAATCTGTTGCCCTGCAGATTGAACAGACCATTGCAGTTTAGCTCCAACTTCTACATTCAAAGAAATGTTACCATCAAACGACTTTATTTCAAAGCTTTTATTCATCTGTGCTGAAAGAATTGTCACACTCATTAAAAGCACAATGATCGATCCGGTAAATCTGTTTTTCATTTTATTTGGAATTTTTGGTATGTTTTAATTATCACTAGAAATCTCAAATCATTTATAACTGTATAAAGTAACTCTCAGGATGTTGTAACCACTTCCCAGCCTGAGGTTGTTACCCTGAGCGGTATCATCACCTGCCAGTCTGCGCCCAGGTATCCATTTGTCATTCAAAAATGTACCTTCTTCAACCGTTGCCAGTCCGGTTTTAAATTCACTATTTTGTTGTGAAAAAGTAATTGACATACCAGTTCCTCCGATATAAAACTCATTTGGAGCTGTCATTATGAATATTGCTGCACCAAGTTCTGCACTTTTGCTGTTTAAATTATTTGGATCGAACCTGAGATCAGCATGGAAAATTTGATCCCCGAATTCAATATTTTCTGAGGGGTTATCCTTTGTTAATAAAACCGCACCCATCGAATTCAACCCCTGATGCTCGCCAATTAACGGAATAAGCTGAGATATCATATTATAACTCTGCGACAGTTCATCTCCTGCAAGAATACGTCGTTCAATACCAAAGGGCGAAAATCCTAATGCATTATACTTTCCGACAGCATAAATGACATTGGCTGCTCCCTGAGCTCCGCTGCCTGTTTCAGGAATAAACAACGGGTTACCTGAACGGGTAAATTGTTCAGCCATATACGCAAAATCAGGGCGATAAAGATCTGGGCAAAGCATATCAATTGACGGGCCTCCGGCATGATAAATATCGAAGACCTGAGGAAGACACCCGCCGCTTGGATAGGTTCCTGGCCATGAATGTTCCCGTTGTTTCAGCCATGCATTTACAAACATTGGTATCGGGTATTCAGCTTTTCCAGCTTCTACAACATAATTAATATATTTTGAATAATACCATGCCATAAAAACTTCGTCGGAATAAAATGGATATGTCACCAACGCTTCATCCTGTTCTTTCTGCGTCATAGGGGGAACGAGATTCCTGACCGGCATTACAAGTTCTTTAGGCTTTCCTGGTCCAAATATTTCTTCCCAGGTTCCAGACACCTTAGATCCATTGGCTTTCCATGCTTCTTTCAGTTCAGGAACAAGGTTGTCTTTGTTTTTTTCAATATAGCTCATTAATTCCTGTGGGACAGATCCTTTGTATGCTTTATTGGCAAGAGAAGATCTGTCACGGGAGTCGCGCAATACACCCACTTCATTTTCAACCTGGATCATAATGACTGTTCGCTGGCTATCAACTTCCTTTATGTATTTCATCAGGGCAGCAAAAGCATGTGCATCTGCATTTCGGTTTTCTTCACTTAGTGGGGTTAGTAGTTCGATGGTTTCAGTTTCATTTATTTTAACGCGGGGGAAACGTTCATAATCCTTTTTTACCCAATCAGGAACATAACTTGACATCCCGTTTTTCCAACTTGCAAACCATATAAAAATGAGTTTCAGATTATTCTTTCTGGCATCGTTAATGACAGCACCAACTATATCAAAATTAAATTTTCCCTCCACCGGTTCAATCATGGCCCAGGAAACCCCCGCTATTACCGAATTAAGGTTGCTTTTGGTTAATGCCGGCCAGATTGGTTTCAAATATTCAAGGCTGGTGGCAGCATTATTAGTCAGTTCACCGCAAAGGGCAATAAATGGTTTACCATCAACAATAAATTGTCTGGCTATACCTTGTGCTTTCAAAGAAGGAATTGGAACAGCAGTTTGACTGGAACAATCAATACTGAATAATGACATCAATAATATGATTGCTAATAATTTACTATAAGTATATTCTTTGTTTTTCATAATATCCTTATCTTAATATCAGAATAATGTATTTATCTCTTTTCAGCGGGTAACCAGTGTTGTATGGAGCACTGCCGGTACAGCGCCAATACGAGGTCCTCCCCAATCTGTCTCATCACCATTTCGGATACGTAACAGCTTAAATGATCCCTTTTCGTAACTGCCTTCTTCCACCTTTAGATATTGCCATGCTTTTCCTGCATTGGCACCAAAAGGTTTAAACGTGAAATGACAAAGTGAGCCAATCAGCACAAATTCGTTCTCACCGAGTTGTACCACCAAAGCTTTGCCAATCGGATGTTCATTGGTTTGTACAGTTCTCCGTCCGGATGCACCGAAACTTACAATAGCTTGCCATGAACCCAGGTCAATAGTCTGTTCTGCATGGTCCTCGCGCTCTACCACTGACTTGATCTTTCCTTCAAAACTCCATTTCGCAAGTTCCCTCATCATCGGTCCTGCCATTGCGTACTCCTGAGCCAACGGTCCGAGACGGGCTGCCGTTTCTTCCTCTGTTGCACGCTGTCCGTTATCGTCAATGCCAAATGGAGAAAAACCTATACCTCCTTGCGCAAGAACGGTATATAGAAATTTTGCATATTCAGCATTGGAACCTGTTTCGGGTACGAACAATGTATTGTCAGGACGATTATATAGCTCTATCACTTTTAATATTGTTGCACTACCGGAAAGATAAATATCGGGTGCGAGAAGATCTATGGCAGGGGCCGCAGCCTTCCAGATCGGAATAACATTATCGGTTGCGCTTCCACTCTCATATGTTGAAGCTTTGGGATTGGTCAGAGGATCGCGCAGAGCAGCATTTACATATAAGGGTAAAGGATATACGGCTTTCCCTGCTGCTGCAACGTAACCAATATAATGTGCAACTGACCAGGCATGGAAATATTCATCTGCATCCTCACCGAACACCTCCTGCCATGTTCCTTTTGATACTACTGGTTTATTAAGCGCTTTGAGAACAGCTGGTTTCAACAATTCAGCAGGTACCTGTCCTTCAAATAGTTTCTGTGCAGATGATGAATAATCCCTTACACTTCCCCATGCACCAGGCTCATTTTCAACCTGAACCATTATCACTGTGTGCTGTGGGTCGGCATTCTTCAGATGTCCCATTACTGCAGCAAATGCCTTAGCATCGGCTTCCATACCGGCCTGTGTGTGAGGAGAAGGAGAATCGACCGGCTGTCCATTCCTGCCTTTGATAACCGGATATTTCACTGGGTCGTGCTTCATCCATTCAGGCATATAGTGACTACTCCCGTTCTTCCACGTGGCAAACCATAATAGTACCAGACGCACATTGTGTTCACGTCCCTGTTTAAGGAGTGTGTCAACAAGAGAAAAATCGAACTTACCCTGTTGGGGCTCAATTTGCTCCCAATATATCGGAATTTCCAGAGTATTGGCATTTATTGTTTTCACTGCATACCATACCTGAGGCATCATGCCTGGCCATGCGCTTGAATTATGTGCCTGACCGCCAAGCATAAAAAAGGGTTGGCCATCTACGAGAAGCGCATGACGACCATCTTTTTCAATTATCTGCGGCATACTTTCCTGGTTGGTTTGACACCAACAAATTTCCGCGTCAAGCAAAAAAACTAAACCTGAAATGACCAGCACTCTTAATAAAACTGTCAATTTTCCCATTTTTAACAGAGTATTAATTATTACTTATAGATTACCATATATTTGAAACTACATGAATATCCGCTTCTTTAAGACCTGATGAAGCCGCTGTAATTTTTATATTCCCGGCTTTCCCCGTTGATTGAATCACAGCGAGAGCAAGTCCGTTATATGCACTGCGTTGTTTACTTTTCATATTGGTCTTGTCCAGGGGGTTTCCATTATCAGTCCCGATCAGAACTCCCTCGCCTTCAACTTTAAATTCTATCAGATTACTTGCGTCAGGAACAATCAATCCATTTTCATCGACAATTTCAGCTTTGATATTTGCGATATCCCTTGCATTTGCATTTATTTCAGTTCTATCCACAGATAGGCGTATTGATGAAGGTTTTGAGGTGGTTCGCACTTCTCCAGAAATAATTTTCCCGTCCTTTTTTCCTACGACTTTCAGGATTCCCGGCTCATAAGGAACATCCCACGAGAGATGCAGATCAGATGTTGAAGGAGCAATGTATGGCCTGACATAACCATTCCACGATTTCGAATGACCTTGTTGTGGAAAAACATATGATTTTGATCCAAATGATTTCCCATTAAGGAAAAGTTCAGCGGTATCGCAGTTTGTATATGCTATTACAGTAATTACCTGTCCTTCATGACCGGTCCAGTTCCAATGAGGGAAGAGATGAACCATGGGCTTTTGTGTCCACTGACTCTGATAAAAATAATACCCGTCTTTTGGAAAACCGCAAAGATCAATAACACCTGAACTTGAGCTCTTTGAAGGCCATCCTGCCTCACCAAGGTAATCAATTCCGGTCCACATAAAATCGCCTATTACATAGTCATGCACCGATGTGAATTTCCATAATTGTTCTGCTTCAATCATAGCTAACCTGTAATCCCTTGAGCGGCCGGGCCTTTTGTCTGACAAATCAGTAGCAATTGAGTATTGCCCACGCAGACCGCCAACAGACACATTTTCAGTTCCTATCATTTTCCAATCAGGATGATCATGCTTGTCAACACTGTAATATAGTTCCCTGCGTTCATTCCACCGGTCTACATAATTGTATCCCACAATATCCTGCAATTCAAGAAAGGGAAGCTTTGCAGGGCCGTCACCTGCAGCAATTCTATCATTGGCTTGTGTTACAGGTCTCGTCGGATCTTCCTTATGAAAAGTCTCGACAAGTTTCCGCATTACCTCGCTCCCATTTTCAACTACCTGATCAGGAACTTCATTCCCGGCGCTCCATATCACAACTGAGGGATGGTTACGATCGCGATAGATCATTGAAAGCAGATCAGTTTTCCACCATTCTTCAAAATAGATATGATAACTGAATCCAACCTGACCTTTTTTCTCGATCCATTCATCAAATATTTCATCCATTACCAGAAATCCCATTTTATCGCACAGATCAAGGAATTCCGGAGCCGGAGGGTTATGTGATGTCCTTATTGCGTTGCAACCCATTTCTTTAAGTAATTTCAGCCTTCTTACCCATGCCTGTTCCGGAACTGCCGAACCAAGACAACCTGCATCGTGATGCATGCATACACCATTCATCTTTATATGTTTTCCGTTCAGGAGGAACCCTTTATCCTTATCAAAATCAATTTTTCTGATCCCAAAAGTTGAAGTAAAATCATCATTTACCTTTGTCCCGTCCAAAACTGATGACCGGAAAGTGTACAAAACAGGTGTATCAACCGACCAGAGAACAGGAGAAGGAATACTGATAGTTTGTTCCACATCCGTTTTGCCAGAAGAAAGGGAAACAGGTGTCTCCAGAAATGCTATTTCTTTGCCCGATTCATTCAGAACAACAGATTTTAAAATGATATTCCTGGGTACCTTAAAATGATTCTCAATTGAAGTCCGGACTAACACCTTAGCAGAGGATGAATCTACTTCGGGCGTAGTGATATAAATACCCCACTGGGCAATGTGAACAGGTCCGGCAATATTCAGCCAAACATGCCGGTAGATCCCTGAACCTGAATACCAGCGGCTGTTTGGCTGAACTGAGTTGTCTACCTTAACAGCAATAATATTTTCCCCTTTCTTTATGTAAGGAGTGAGATCATAATAAAAGCTGGTATATCCGTACGGATGTTTGCCCAGATGCTGTCCGTTAATCCAGACATCACTATTCATATATACTCCGTCAAATTCAATCCAGTATTGCTGATCCTTTTCAATTGATGACAAGCTAAGATGTTTCCTGTACCACCCGATTCCTGTCGGTAGATAGCCACCAGGTCCTTTTGTGATTGCATCTTCCCTGAACTCACCCTCGATACTCCAGTCGTGGGGTAAATTTAATGTTCGCCAGGTAACATCATTGAAATTTAGCTCTTCTGCTCCTTTTACATCGGATTGTATAAATTTCCAGTCGCGATCAATCAGCAAATGCTGACGAACACCGGGTTTTGCGGAAGAGGCATTTAAATTACCTGAAACTATCAGGACAATACTCAGAATAATAACAGGATTTTTCATAGCTATTGAAAGATCTGTAATTAAGATGTTTACTGAATTGTTGAAGCAGGTCAATTCTAAATTGAAATTTACATTTCTTTATTTATTATTCCAAGAAAGTTCCTGAACAATCTGTATAACATCACAATTATAATGGAATATAAAAGCGCATCTTGGAAAATAAAGATGCGAAAAGGAAACTTGTATGGCTATTGATCTTAAAGCGAAACAAGGATCAACATTGAAAACATTGACTTCTGATTATTGTAAATTATCCTTTAAAAAAAAGGAATAACATTTAAAAATAATTACTGGCCCCTTGATAGATATTTGGCAACCAAAGAAATATCTGAGGCTGACATGCTTGTCCTTGGTCCCATATTGCTCAGAATACTTTTCCACTGAGCTGGAGTATAATCATCGGGTGAATACAATCCATGACAAGCATTACAATTATTAATATATAAAGTACGTCCCTGTTGTAAATCAATCAATGTTGCCTTTGAGGTAACATCAGTACTTGTTGGAGTATACAAAGAACTTCCGGCAGTATTACTTTTGCTGCATCCTGCAATAATAACTAAAACTGCAGCAGAAAGACCCAGTCCATAACGCCAATTCAACTTTTTCATAATGCCTCTTTAATTTATAAATAAAGCCTTTATTAATTATATTATAACAGAAAACTCAAACAGATATTGCAGAATAAATTAAATTATTCAAGAATTTATATATTTAAATAGGTTCAATTTAATTCAACAAATTAAATAATTTTTTGTTCTATCCGGGTTAAACCTTTTTAAGGCTTTATTGTTAATATATAATCATTATGCCAATAGTTAAGAAATGTTAAACTTCAATCAATTTGTCATTTTCAAGGAATAAAACCCAAAGAACTTCTGTCTTAATATCAACTTCACATAATCTTACTCCGACAGTAAAATCAAAAGAACACGATTAGATTACTGGCAAACAGAAATAAAAGAATAAATATTAAAAGAAATGAATACCAGATTTTCAGCGTTAATAATATCCTGTCTTTTATGCTTAATAAGCGGGACCACCCTGAAAGCCCAGAATAAAGTCTGGACTATTGATGATTGCATACAATATGCGCTCGAGAAAAATATTCAGGTGAAACAGGCTCAGGTAAGCTATGATATTAATGGTATAAATCTGAATTATGCAAAATCTGCCTGGTATCCTTCATTGAGCGGAAGTGTAAGAGAAAACCTCAGTTGGAGCAATCAGTCTGATAATACGTCAGGTTCTACCGTTTTTAAAGGAAGCAATGGTACGAATATCTCAGTAAATTCAGGAATGACGGTTTTTAACGGGAACAGGATCCATAATAATGTAAAACAATCTGAAATTAATTATGAGGCGGCAAAATACAATACTGACATTATTAAGGAAACTGTAAGTCTCAATGTGTTGAACGCTTACCTTCAGGTTCTTTTTGCTGAAGAACAGGTAAAAAACAACAACTCTCAGATCACTTCGCTTGAACAACAACTTAACCTCGCAGATGAAAGGCTCAAATTAGGCGTAATTGCAAATACCGACTATCTTCAGGTAAAATCACAACTCGCAACTGAAAAGCAAACTCTTGCTTCAGCTCAGAGCCAGCTAGCCATAAACAGAATCACACTAATACAGTTGATGGAGCTGATGGACCCCGGTAACTTCTCAATTGAACATCCTAATCTTGATAGTATTGTCAACCAGAAGCGAATTCCTGATCCAAAACAAATTTTTCAGATTGCCCTGGGTGTAAAACCTGAGGTTAAAAATGCCGAGCTTAACAAGCAAAGTTCGCAAGTAGGCATTGATATTGCAAAAGCAGGATTTTTACCTAATATTTCAGCTAATGCCGGCCTGTCTACCCTGTATTCATCAAATTCGATATCAGGTTCCTCAGTCGGAAATCAGTTTAAAAACAACTTTAGTCCGGCAATTGGCCTGAGTGCTTCGATTCCAATATATCTGAACAAGCAGGTTAGGACAAGTGTGGCGATTGCGAAAAAGAATACTGACAATGCTGAGCTTAATGAGTATAATGTAAAAAATCAGCTCAGGAAAGAAATTGAACAATCAAGTCAGGATGTTATATCATCGCAGATTGAATATGAAGCAAGTGTTGAAGCATACAATGCTGTAAAAGAATCATTTGATGTCGCATCTGAAAAATATAATCAGGGAATCATGAACTCGGTTGATTTTCTTATTCAAAAGACAACATATATTAATGCAGAGAGTTCGCTCCTCCAGTCAAAATACAGATTGATTTTCAATTACAAGGTGCTTGATTTTTATACAGGACTACCTTTATCATTCAAATAAATCAAAATATACTAAACATAAGTAAAACACAACAATAATGAAAAGCAGAAGAAAAATCAACAGGTCAGCTATTGTCATAATTACTTCTTTGGTGTTTTTCGTGACAGGTGCCTGCCATAAAGGAGAAAAATCATACGCATATGAAACCGCAGTTGTTAAAAAAGGCTCTATAATAAATACAATTACAGCAACCGGTACAGTAGAAGCTGACACAACTGTCCTGATTGGTACTCAGGTCTCGGGAGTAATTAAAAAGATCTATGTGGATTTTAATTCTCATGTAAAGAGGGGACAATTACTGGCCGAACTCGATAAAACGCCTCTGCAAACACAGGTGCAACAGGCCCAGGCTTCTCTTGATGATTCAAAAAGCGAAGTAGAATTTCAGACTGCCACATACGAAAGGTACAAAGCATTGCTTGGTAAAAAACTTGTAGCCCAGGCTGATTATGATCAGGTTAAATACAGTTACGATAAAGCGCGGGCAAATCTTAAAACCGCCCAGGCCGGATACGATAAAGCGCTTGTAAATCTGGGCTATGCTTCTATTTTTTCGCCCATAGTCGGAGTTGTTCTGAACCGTGCCGTAGATCAGGGCCAGACTGTTGCAGCCAGCTTTAGCACACCAAACCTTTTTACTATTGGAAATGACCTTACACAGATGCAGGTACAGGCCAATGTTGATGAGGCAGATATCGGTCAGATTAAGAAGGAGCAGCCCGTTAGTTTTACTGTTGATGCCTATCCAAATGAAGTATTTAAGGGCTCAGTCAGGCAGTTGAGATTACAGCCTATTGTTACTTCAAATGTCGTAACTTATACAGTAATTGTGAATGCCCCCAATCCTGACCTGAAACTCATGCCAGGGATGACAGCAAATATCACGGTACTGGTTCAGAAAATAGACAGTGTAATGACAATACCCGGAAAAGCACTGAGATTCACTCCTGATGCTGCATTTTTAGCTGACTATATGAAAAACAATCCGATGGGTCAAAGACAGGGACAGGGGGGAACAGGGAGACCGGCAGGAACAGAAGGAACAGAAGGAACAGCTGGAACAGGAACAGCTACTGGAACTGCAACTGGAACAGCTGCAACAGCAACAACACCTTCTGCTACTACACCAGCTGGAACTGGAGGAAATGCAGCTGCCGGAACCGGCCAGCCTAACACTAATCAAAGTCAACGACCGGACCGTGCAGCAGGACAGGGTAACACGGGTGATTTTCAGGGAGGCGGACAGGCAGGTAAAAAGCCGGTTATTGTATGGGTAAAAACAGGTGATAAGGTTCATCGTACCCGCATTGTAACAGGAGCCATAGACGGATCAAATGTTGAAATTAAATGGGGTCTTAAAGAAGGTGATGAAGTTATCCTGTCAATGAGCCTGGCCGGAAAAGCATCTACAACAACTGCAGCAGCTACAACAACAAGTCCATTCATGCCTACCCGTGCACCTCAGGGTGGAAGAGGAAGATAAAATGATATCACATTTATGAAAAAGCTGATTGAAATAATAAAGCTGAAAAAAGATTATTATGTAGGTGAAGTAACAGTTCATGCTCTTAGGGGCGTTGATATGGCTGTGAACGAAGGTGAGTTTGTTGCAATAATGGGAGCAAGCGGATCAGGTAAATCAACCATGCTGAATATAATTGGATGTCTTGATAAACCTACTGATGGTGAATATATTCTTGATGGAATTAGCATTTCCTCACTTAATAAAAACGAACTTGCTGCGCTGAGAAACAGGAAACTTGGTTTCGTATTTCAGACCTACAATCTTCTCCCCCGGACAAATGCACTGGATAATGTTGAATTACCCCTGCTGTATAATAAATTGGTGAAAACCAAGGATAGAATAGAAAGAGCCAAGGCGGCACTTGAATCTGTCGGGCTCGGCGACAGGATGCATCATAAGCCGAATCAGCTTTCAGGAGGGCAGCAACAGCGGGTGGCAATTGCCAGATCGCTGGTTAACGACCCTGTAGTGATTCTTGCTGATGAGGCAACCGGAAACCTCGATACACGGACTTCGTACGAAATTATGGCTCTTTTTCAGGAACTCAATAACAAAGGTAAGACAATTGTCTTTGTGACTCACGAACCTGATATAGCCAGATGCGCCAGCCGAAATATAATTTTTAAAGATGGTCTCATTTTGAGAGAATATGAGGTAAAGGATAGAATTAACGCTCTCGAAATGCTTGCCAGTATTCCACTTGAAGCAGATTAGTTAACACAGGAACAATGAGTATTAAAAACCTTTTTAAAATTGCAATGAATGCTCTGTTGAGAAACAAACTCAGAGCTTTTCTGACAATGCTTGGTATCATCATAGGAGTTGCATCAGTTATCGCTATGCTTGGAATAGGTCAGGGATCAAAACTCAGTATACAGCAACAAATAGCCGGGATGGGGTTAAATCTTGTCACGGTTGTTCCGGGATCTCAACAGAGAGGGGGAGTCCAGTTCGGAGCTTCTACAATGCAGAGTCTGAAAGAAACTGATGTTGCTGCAATACTTTCTGAATGTCCAGCCGTACTTGCAGCCACACCAGAAGTGAGAGGCAATGGTCAGGCTGTATTTGGCGCATTAAACTGGCCAACATCTCTTTATGGCGAAAATGAGAGTTATCTTCAGATAAGGGAAAGGTCAGTTACCAACGGCCGGATGTTTACTGACAGGGAGATCAGCGGTGCTGCCAAGGTTTGTCTTGTCGGACAGACAGTTGTGACAAATTTATTCGGTCAGGGTGCAGATCCTGTAGGGCAGGTCATAAGATTTAAAAAAATACCATTCCTCGTTATCGGCGTACTTGATTCGAAAGGACTGAATACTTTCGGACAGGATCAGGATGATCTTCTACTGGCACCTTATACGACTGTTCAAAAGAGGGTGCAGGCAATTACCTGGGTCCAGAGCATCTATACCTCGGCAGTTGATTCCAAATCAACTGCCCTTGCTGCAACTCAGATCGAAGAGACATTGAGAAGAACTCATAAAATGAAAGCATCTGACCAGAATGACTTTACAATCAGAAACCAGACAGAATTATTATCTACTTTCAGTTCAGTAAGTGATATCCTGACTGTTCTGCTTGGCGCAATAGCAGGAATTTCACTTCTGGTAGGAGGCATAGGTATCATGAATATAATGTATGTATCTGTAACAGAGAGGACAAGAGAAATAGGTTTGCGTATGGCAATAGGAGGCAAAGGATTCGACATATTATTACAGTTCCTGACCGAATCAATCTTATTAAGCATAACAGGAGGAGTAATAGGTATCCTGCTTGGTATTGCAGCATCCAAGATAATAGGCTCAGCTATGTCGTGGCCGATAGTCGTATTGCCTAGTTCAGAAATTCTGTCATTTGTTGTTTGTACGGTTATTGGTATATTCTTTGGCTGGTACCCCGCTAGAAAAGCAGCCAGTCTGGATCCGATAGATGCGCTGAGATACGAATAGGTATTTTGAGATTTCATGTTTATCTACAACCCAATAGGAAGTGTCAATCCGGCACTTTATTATTGAGTTTATTTTTCATTTACTCTTTCCCAAAATCAAATATTATTAAGGAATCATACAACATTTAAAGAAATGGTTCGTATACTTTATATATCTAATTTTAAACTAAGCTCTATGAAAAAAATAGTTTTGTTTTTTTTTGCGATAACACTTATTACTTGTTTATACTGGGGATGTGTAAAGAAAAAAGACACACCGCCTGCACTTCCTCCTTCAGAAACAATGTCGATAGATTTCAGTAATTTTGTTTCTACGACCAAGGGGGTTAAGGATATTGCCGTTGTAGATAGAAGTAACTGGAACCTTGCTTCTACTGTTGCAGGTGTATGGAATCTAATTCTTGCCATTAATCTGGCTGTCCCAGTTGCTTCTTTTAATGTAGCTTTGAATAAAACCCCGGTTCTTATTGAAAACAGCAAATGGGAATGGAACTATAATTTTAATGTAATAGGAGCGACCTATAAAGCCAGGCTTACAGGCCAAATAAGGTCTTCTGATGTTAAATGGGAGATGTACATTTCCAGGGAAGGTATCGGGGCATTTGCTGAATTGCTGTGGTATCAGGGTACTTCTAATCTTGATGGGAAAAGCGGTCAATGGATATTAAATCATAGTCAGGCATTTCCTGAACCTATGTTACAAATCGACTGGATTGTTGCAGGAACAACTGTCGGCAATATTAAATACACTTATATCAGGGACAAAAAAGATGATAGAACTACAGACCCGTTTAAGAACAGCTATATTGAATATGGTCTGACAACAAATACCCTGAATGGTTTTTATAATATTCATCAAAATACCGGTGCTGCAAATGTATTTAATGATGTATTTATTGAATGGAGCACAACAAATCACAACGGTCACATAAAAGCAAATTATTACTTCCAGGATAATATCTGGCATTGCTGGAATGAAACCGGTGATAATGTAACCTGTGTTCAATAACGAAGCTATATAACAAAAATCCCTGTTCCAAAAACAGGGATTTTTTTAGCGCAACCCTTCACTTTGTGCCCGTCATAAGATCTTTTATTTTTCTGATTTCAACTTTAATATCGGGATTGAAAGATTCACTATTCATGTAATTTAATAGTGATATTAATAACTGTTTTGATACCAACCGATCTTCTGAGATTTTCTGAAGATCAATACTGCACACTATTATTCTGCCACCCTCAGCCTTCGCTTCAAAGGCCAGGGCAAGTCTCCGGTTTTCAAACCATGTATCTATGGGCTGAATCAACGGCTTTAAATTAGCAGGGAACCCGTCGAGTATCATTGCCTGTGCATGAGAAACCGGATCCCACCATTGCCAGTTGGAGTGGAATTCTGTAGGAAAATCATTGAAAACAGGATGTTTAGGATCACAAAGTATTCCAAGAGTATGTGGTGGCTGATTGTTTGTCCAGGCAGTGTTCCAGAATATGGTTGAAAATCCAATAGCAACTTTGGCACCCATCTCTTTTCCAACTTTACCACAATTAAGCAAAAGAACTGAACCTCCCTTGCTCAACACTGCCTCAGCATTTTTATCAAGCTTGTCAGTAATTAAAACCTTGCCTATCTTAGCCTCCTGTATTGCCGGATAGACCCAGAAATCCCAGTGATTCTTATATGCAGTATTCGCCAGCCGGACTTCAAATGTCAGTTTCTGTGCTTTTTTTAAATCCGAAAGATCCATCTGATACAACCCTATTTGTGAACAATTTCCGATTTCAATCCGGTCTTTTGTAAAAATCTCCTTATGGATTGTATCACCTTTTTCATTGGTAACCTGGCAGATTATTCCGGCTTTTTCTATTGGCTTCTCACCAAAATGAGCGATTTCGACAGTTGCTTTAAAGGCCTCACTATTTCTGTAGATCAGTTTTTGCATCCTGGCAAGTGGTACTGTCGTGTTACAAAACATTCTGAATTCCTCAGGAGTAATATATCCTTTGGATTCAAAGAAAGGATTAAGTACACCAACCAGCGCTGTTCCCTGACCCGGGAAATCATGCAACTGCAACAAATGAAATCCCGCGAATCCAGGAGTGCGAAGGGCAGCTTCAATATCGGCTTTATAACAAAGAGCCTGGAGTTTTCCTGATGCCATCAGGAAAGCTTCAGCCTGATCTCCCATATTATTTTCAGCCAGTGATTCCCTGAATATTTCAAAATTTGTCGGTTTGAGCACTCCTGTATACTTTGCTATTTCTTTAAAGTCGGGATAAACACACCATTGACCAATTTCATGACTTACAGTCGGAATAGTATATTTTGAAATGATATCATGGTAGTCGAACGTCGTTTGGGGCGCTTCCCTGTTAATTATGCTTTGCAATCCTTCACCCCACCGTTGTATCCTCGGTTCAGCTGTGAGATTATAATCATTCTCAGGAATAACAGGCCAGCCTGCTCCTGATGTATAAACTCTTCGATTATCTTTGGCTTTCCAGTAGGTCAGAAGTTTCCCGAGATATACATTCTGATTGGCACCGGCGGGTTCATTTCCGTAAGCAAGCATGCAGAAGGATGGGTGATTTCCGTATGCACTGATTATCCTGTCCCCTTCCTTATAAATATAGTCATCAATAATTCCGCCGTCTCCTATTGAAGTTCCCGAATTGGCCCATGAAGAACATTCAATCTGAAAATATATCCCAAGCTTATCTGCAGCAATAAAAGCGGCTTCAGGTGGACACCACGAATGAAATCTTACAGTGTTCAAACCATAGTCTTTGAATGTCTGCAGTACCTTTACCCATGAGTTAATATCAGTTGGTGGATAACCCGTGATGGGGAAAATGCAGCATTCAAGTGTTCCTCTTAAGAATATTTGCCGCCCGTTAACTTCAAAACGTGTTCCATTAGTTTTGAATTCCCGCATACCAAAGTCCTGTGAATCAGAATCAAGAATTTCACCTTTTGATCCTTTCAGATTCACAGAAAGCTTATACAGCGAGGGCGTAAACTCATTCCACAATGTTATCTTATTTCCCATCGGGTAGTCGATAACAAGCTGAAGATCATTTGAACCGGTAAAAGCAGATGCTCTTACACTCTTCAATTCCTGAGAAGTGCCTGAATTAAAGCTTCCACATTGAACTTCAACTTCTCCTCTGAATGGAGCTCCTGTTTTATTGATTAATGCGACTATTATCTTTGCCTTTTTCCCCTGAAGATCGGGGTATACTCTGATATCACTTATATATACTCTGGACGTAGCTTTCAGACTTATATCACCTGCTATGCCATTCCAGTTCGACTGGGTATGATCGGTTATGCTGTGAGAATTTATCCCGACCGGAATTACCACCTTGTTATCGATCCGGATACTGATTCGGTTCCTTCCCGTAACAAGAAGGTCTGTAATATTGTATTGATGGGCAACGGCAAGGCTGTTCTCCGTTCCAGCTTTTTTCCCATTTACATAAACTGTTGATTCCCAGTGAGGTCTTTCGAGAAAGAGCATAATATTTTTCCCATTCCAACCTTCTGGAAGATCAATCTCTTTCTGATACCAGGCAACTCCTTTATAATACTTAACTGGCTTCAGCCAGAATGGGATTTTAATATTCCCGGGCTGACGATATTTTTCATATTTCTTTTCGGTGAAGTAAGATTTATCGACAATCTCTCCGGTCCAGTCTGTTTTGAGCGTAACCTCATAACCTTTATTGTTCTCTGCCATTGACCCCGGAAAGCTGACAGTTTCAACTGCCAGATCATTGTACCACTTGTTTTCAACTCCCTTGTCAAGAGAGTCTATTCTGAATTTCCATTCTCCGGCAAGAGACATCTTCTCCCTGATTACATTCTGCCTGCCACTGCAACCTGCAAGCAAAATTAACAGCCAGCTGATTTTAAAAATCCTGATCATTTTGTTTATGATTGTTTTAATTGGTCAATAAGAGATCAATACCGTACTCAGGAATGAATTGTATGTCCCTGATATTAGTTTTTTCAATCTCATTTTTACTTAATGCTCTGTCGAAGTAAATTCTGAAATCGGGTTTAAATGGAAAGAGCTTAATTTTCAATTGCTGGCCCTCGATCTGGTTTCCGAATTGTTTAAGTCCAATCTGCCATGGAGTGAAATTATTAAAATTATCAGCAATAAGCCTGTGTCCTAATCTTAATTCACCTTTATCTCCATTATAACTTACATGCAAATAGAGTTGATCTATGCCAGCAAGCCAATTATCGGGTATTTTTAGAAAATATTCATGAGAATCCTGAATGATATCTGAGGAATTTAGTTCTTTACCGGGTAGTATTTCCGGACGTTCCAAACCTTTTAGTCCAACAAGCGAAGAGGGTATTACATATTGTTCGATTGTAAGCCACGACAGGTCGCTAACTATCATTACTTCATCCGAATTCATATATTCCACTTCGATTTTTGCAGCAAACGATTTATCGCCTGCGACGAAAGGGAAATCAAGCATGATCTGGTTGTTTCCTTTCTGCAAATATCCTGTAATATCGAGCTGATTCATTTTAGAAGAAACGATTTCCTGATTCAGCCAAAGCTTATTTATTTCAATCTTACACCCGATGTCTGTGTCGAGAATTAATTTTGCAGATCGTATTGTCGAAGGATTATCAAGGCTGAATTCTTTAATAAATATCTTGTTAAACAATTGATTTGAAGCGCTCACACTCTTCACAGAAGCTCTGATTCTCTCTGATCCGGAAAGAAATCCTATGGCGGTAATTTCAGGAGTCAGGGTTTTAGATGGGATAGTAAATTTATATTGTTTATAATCGCCGATCTGGGCATAAGCTTCAGCCACCTTTAAAAGTGAATTATCATTTAACTGAATTACTTTCATGACATTTTTCCTGCCATAAACATGTAACTGATTACTATTTAAATAGAGGTTAGCATCGCTGATAAATAGTTGTTTGTTTCCGTTTAAATTAAGAAGCCATGCCTGATCAGATTCTTGACATGACATAACGATGACGCGTTGCTCGATACCATCAGTATTTATAATCTTTATATAATTACTGATACCGGGAATTAATCCTGTAATAGTAAATTGATTATTGGTTTTGGTGATCTTCCCACTGTTTGATTCAATTGATCTTAAAGTAGAAGCATCAAAGCATAATTCAGGTCTGATGCCAAAATTCTGTATAAAGAACCAGTCAGTACGATCTTTCTGATCAATCCTGCATAATGGTTGTGCTGTGGCATATTTCATTATAATATTATTCATCCTGAAATTGAAAGGCCAGATAAAAGTACTGCTGTCGGGAATGTCAACAGGAACGGATGGAAATTCCATAATCTCCCCTTTAAGTTTGATCTTAAACTGAATGTCTTTTTGAACTGGTTTACTTGTACCCCTGTAATAATTGATCCCAAACAGGAAACCTGCATCATCTTTAACCCTTACGGAATATTGAAGGTCCTTAAGAGGATCTCTGACCTTAGGTACAACCGGAACCATTGGAGCCAGGATTCCGCCAAATTCATTCAGAAAGTAATGTAACTTTTTAACCTGGTAATATGAAGGCGCCAGTTCGCCTGTTTCTTTTACCGCAGCCTGGAAATCGTAGGAGATTCTTGGATAAGTATTCCAATACCCGGTTTCTTCACGATTTTCCTCCATGCTGCTCAGTATTCCGGGGGGATTTGAACCACCTGTAAAAAGATAATAACCCGGCAGATTACTCCCTGAACCGATTTTTATAGTTGCGATTGTCAGTCCGTCCAATCGGTTGAAAACCGGTCTTCGGTGTTCTGTAATCTGATTTCCCACTCCAAGTTCACATGTAAAAAAAGGATACATTCCTTCATTGACACGGTCAGGATCAAATTCAAATGAGTAGTTGCGGATGATTTTTTCGAGATCGGAATTCCAGGGAGCTTCAGGATAAGCCCCCCACAATGGAATAACCTCATTTTCAGGCACTGATGCATTATCCCATCCGGTTACCGTGTAAAGAGGTACATCAATGCCATATTTCTGAACGGTTTTCTTTAGCCATAATATATGTTCCTTTCCCCTGCTATATTCATTTTCAAGCTGTACACCAATAATAGGTCCCCCATCCTTATACATCAAACCATGCATCTGGCTTGCCAATTGTTTAATATAACGATCTGCATAAGACTGGTATACCGGGTCATTTGATCTTTCTGTAAGAAATTTTTTATTAAGGATCCAATCTGGTAAGCCTCCATTTCTTACTTCACCATGAGCCCATGGGCCTATCCTTGGATAAACCAGCATACCATGCTTCTGGCATAGCTTTATAAAACCTCTGACATCTTTATTACCAGACCAGTCAAACTGTCCCTCAATCTCTTCGTGATGAATCCAGATAACATAGAAAGCTATTATATTGATCCCATTGGCTTTCATTTTCAGAATTGCATCTTCCCATTGTTCTCTTGGATACCTCGAAAAATGCATCTCTCCCATAACTGGAATGATTGGCTTCCCCCCGATTGTCATGAATTGGTTATTAACTAACAACTCATGACCAGCAGGGCCGGGATTTCCCATTTTTAGAATGCCTGTCTTAATTTCCCTTGTCGTATTTGAAGCATCGATACTCAGGATATTTTGTGCGTTGGCGATAACGGAAATAAAGATGCCAATAGAAATTAATGCAAGGTATTTACTCTTAAATCTTAGTTTTATCATCCTGCGAATCTTAAGTTAATATTTTGAGAAGTCCTGCTCAATCTGTTCAAGTGATTTTCCTTTTGTTTCAGGCAATCTCTTGAAAATAAAAAGGAATCCCAGTAAGCAAATACATCCATAAAGCCAGAAAGTACCAGAGGCGTTCAATAACTGGTTTAACAGTGGAAATGTATATGTAAGGATAAAACAGGCTGCCCATAATGAAAATGTTGCTATCGACATTGCAGTTCCACGCATGCGATTCGGGAATATTTCAGAGAGAACCACCCAGGTAACCGGGGCAAGTGACATTGAATAACATGCGATCGCTGTCACAACCATTATCAGTAAAGGAAGACCCTGTATGTGGAAAAAATACATTGTCCCGAGAACAGCGTAGATGCCTGCCAGGCCTCCGGCTCCGAGAAGCATCAGAGCTTTTCGTCCAAGCCTGTCAACGGTAAACATCCCGACAAATGTAAATATAAGATTGACGCAGCCGGTAATTACTATATTGAACAGAATATCTGAAACGCTATAACCTGCATTTGCAAAGATCTCCTGGGCATAATTGAATATTACATTTATCCCGCACCACTGTTGGAAAACAGCGAGAACAATGCCCAATATCAGCAATTTTGAAATACCCGGTTGTTTCAGGAGACTTAAATCTGTCTTTGCCTTTGCATCATTAATCGAATGTTCGATGGAAGCGAATTCAGACATGGCATATTCATTTCCCCCTATTTTTGATAGTATATTTTTTGCCCTTATCTGATTCACATTTTTTTGCGCCAGCCATCTCGGACTTTCAGGTACAAACCACATAAGAATGAAAAATAGTCCTGCAGGAATAGTACATGCATAAAACATCCACCTCCAGCCCGTCTGTCCATTCCATGATGCAAGGATATCTGATGTAGTTGCGCCGGCAGGAACAGGGCGGGCAATCCTCCAGTTAATGAGCTGAGCTGCAAGGATCCCAATAACAATAGTCAACTGGTTAATGGAAACAAACCGTCCCCTGACATTCCCGGGAGTCACTTCAGCTATGTACATCGGTGACAGGTTTGAAGCAAGGCCAATTCCGATACCGCCCAGAATCCTGAACAGTACAAATGAAGAGAAGGAACCGGCAGCTCCGGTACCAAGTGAAGCTGCAACAAATAATCCTGCTGCCACAATTAGAAGCTTTTTTCTTCCAAGGCTATCGCTCATCCATCCTGAGATCACAGCTCCTGTCAGGCATCCTGCAAGGGCACAGCTCATTGCCCATCCCTGTAAGAAAGCATGGCCGGTGATTCCGAAAAAAGGCTCATAAAATGGTTTAGCTCCGCCAATTACAACATAATCATATCCAAACAGAAGTCCGCCCATTGCTGAGACCAGGCAGATGCTTATAAGGTATTTCCAGTTAAAAGTGGTCACTTTCATAATTTGTATATAATTTATGCTCAGGGCTCAGAGCACAGGGCTCAGGGCACAATTAAATAAGAGTTTTTCTGAAATTAGTGATTTTTTTACTGAGCACTAATAACTGAGTTATAATAGTTTGTCTTTCTTCAAGAGTAATGATTTTTCTTCTTTCGAAAATGTGTAGAATGTTTACGCATTCGAAAACGGATCGACGTGCAATATTCAGAAAGCTTGCAAATTCTTTATCTGAAAACGAACCTGAACCTTCAGCTATATTGTTAGAAATACTCATACCAGCAGCTCTTAACTGTTCCGCAAATTTGAAAAACTTCTTATTATCTGCTTTTTCTGCAAAGTCAAAAAGAAAATCAGAAATCTCAATAGATTCCTTCCAGATGTCGAGCTTTTCAAACCTAAAATCGTCCATAAACTCTATTTTAAACTATTTATACGAAATTGAACCCTGCGCCCTGAGCTCTGAGCTCTGAGCTTTATAGTTCCCGCAGCGCCTCCAGCATCGCAACAACATTCTCAAATGGAACATTAGCCTGTATATTATGAACTGTATTAAATACAAAGCCACCGTCTTTGTTAAGTATTTCGCACTGTGATTTAACCTGGTCCTTAACCTGTGCAGCTGTTCCAAAGGCAAATACACCCTGGGTATCAACCCCTCCTCCCCAGAAAACAAGCTTGTCGCCATATTTTTCCTTAAGTTTCCGTGGATCCATACCTGAGGCATTGATCTGAACCGGATTAATAATATCGAAACCCGATTCTATGAAGTGGCTCATTAACGGTTCAACTGCCCCGCATGAATGCTTGAAAGTTTTCCAGCTTGTGTTAATATGGATCCAGTCGTTAACTTTCTTATAATATGGCAACCACATTCTGTCGTAAGTTTCTGTTGAACAGAAGGTTGAATTCTGAGTCCCAAAATCTGTTCCGCATGTAAATACAACATCGATTTTGTTCCCTATGACTTCATGCAACAGCTTCAGATTTTCAATAGCAATATCTGTCTGTCTGTCATATATTTCCTTAATAAAATCTTCCCTGATGAGTGTTGAAATATACCATTCTTCGACTCCGCGGATACCTTTTGGATTCTTTAAATTTATAGCAGGAACAAGTGCAATATCGCCCAGAGCAGTACCACCGAGTGATGCAACAACAACTTTGGAATTATTTCCGAGAGCAGCAACCTGATCTTTCCAGTATGCAAGCTCCTGTTCAGTAATATGACCAAATTCTTCCAGGTTATCTTCAACTTTTAGTTTTGAATCATCTATTGGCTGTTGCCTGTCGAGGGCATCAAAAAAGTAACCTGTCTTTGGCATCATACCACTTGGAGGAACAGATGTGTCACCTTCGGGATACATCAGGATATCTCCATTGGAGTTGAATGTGTAGTTAAAGCTTCCGGGGAAAAGCACTTCCTGCCCCCAAAGTGTTTTGTGAACCTTCCAGTTTTCATTCGGAACACCAAACATATTCTTTGCCGAGAACAATCCGATGACATCAATGTCCATTGCTTTAATCAGCTCTGAATCGATCTCACCAAGCATCTGATATGGCTCTACAACCTTAACAGGCTTTTTCTCAAGCCCAAAGTGCTCACGAAGTTTCTCAACTATAAGTACATGGATACCTGTAACACCGGTAGAACCAAAATCCACTACAACCTTATCTGGCTGCCTGTGATTTATCGTTTTTAGAAAATTCTGTTTCGAAGATGATAGCATAGTTTATTTTTTTAAGGCTTTCAATTAAGCAATTAACTTATAAAAGGACATCTCAGCTTAAAGCTATCTCTTCCAAAGCTGTTCAATTTCTTCAAGTGATTTACCTTTTGTTTCTGGTACATAGAAATAAGTAAACAACAACTGAAACAATGACATGATAGCAAGGAAAAGGAATGTTTTTGCGCCTCCGACAGAAGCCAGGAAGTGTGGAAAAAGCAAAACGACCAGGAAGTTGAATATCCACTGTGTAAATGAGGCAAAGGCGAGTGCTTTACCGCGTATCCTGTTTGGAAAAATTTCTGAAACCAGTGTCCAGAATACCGGACCGATGCATGATGCGAAAAAGGCAATAAACAACAGAATACATATCAATGTGAAAATACCCTGCATTTTAAGATAAAAAGATATTGCCAGCATTATTAAGGTAATTACCATACCTGTTGAGCCAATAAGGTAAAGAGATCTTCTCCCTATTTTATCAATGAATAGAATGGCTACAAAGGTGAAAATAAAGTTGATAAGGCCCACCAGAGAGGTCTGAAGCAATGCATTATTAATTTCGACACCTGCAGCCAGAAGTATTTTCGGGGCATAGTCAACAATTGTATTTATTCCGCTGATCTGAACAAATACAGCAAGAAGGAATCCAACAATCATTACCTTACGTGCTGAAGGTTTAAACAACTCTCCAAGAGAAACAGTTGATGAACTCCCTTTCAGGGATTCGGCAATTTCAACAATCTCAACTTTTGCCAAGGATTCACCCCCAATCCTGGTGAGGACTTTCAGCGATTCTTCCTGGCGGCCGGCTTTAAACAGCCAGCGAGGACTTTCCGGTATAAAAAATAATCCTGCAAAAAAAAGCACGGAAGGAACAATTCCAGTTGCAAACATCCATCGCCAGTTATTCTCAGTATTATGCAATCCATAGTTAATTGTATATGAACATAATATACCAAGAACAATGGCAAGCTGATAAATGGCTACAAGCATGCCCCGGTTTCTCGGTGGAGAGACCTCGGCCACATACATAGGAGACAATACCGAAGCTGCTCCCACAGCGAGACCACCAAATAATCGCGCCGTAATAAATATCACAGATGATGTGGCGAGTGAGGTAAATATGCAGGAAACTGCAAAAAACAGAGCCACAACAATAAGAATTTTCTTCCGGCCATAGAGATCTGAAAGTACACCTGAACCAAATGCTCCAACTATGGCTCCTACCAGAAGAGAGCTTACACCCCATCCCAATTGCAGCTCGTTCCAGCCAAAATAGGGTTGAATAAAAGGAACTGCGCCGGATATTATTGCAACATCAAAGCCAAACATAAGTCCGCCCATTGTTGCGATCAGACAGATAAAATAGAGATACAATGAATTTTTTTTCATGAATTTATTATAATCAGGTTTAGGGATTCAGCTTTTCGTCTTTTTTCTTTGTGTTACTTTGCGATTACTTTGAGATCCTTCGTGGTTAAATATTTTTTTTTTACCGCAAAGGCACACAAAGGTTTTTCACTAAGGTTCACAAAGGACTCATGGAATTTAAATTCAAAAATTAAATTCCCATAGTTTTTTTCATAAAATCCCTGCTCATTTTAAGGCTCTCCTTTAACGGCCTGGTTCTGACAAATCCATTTTCATGAGCAAGTTCAATAATAGCATCCCCTTCAAAATTAATTTCCTTCATTACCTCGGAAATTTCTTTAAAGTTGACATTACCCTCACCCATTGATTCAGGCCACTTCCCGTCACTCTGCTGATCGCGTAAATGCATGAAGACTATCTGTTTCCTGAATTCACGCAGAAAATCCACTGGATTTATACCAGCTCTGAGAAGCCAGTTCAAATCAGGACCCAGTTTAATATCTTGTATCCTCTTAAGGGTTCCTCTCAGATCATACATATTGTTTTCCACCTCAGCTGTATGATTATGAAGATTCAATACTATACCCTTTTTCTCACCCAGAGAAATTAGTCTTCTGAGTAATACTTCCTGATTATCAAATTCTTCCTCGGTCTTCTTCCGACCGGCTGGTTCTCCTACAGAGACACCGAACGTTCTTCCTCCAACTGAAGACATATTGGTAAAGATAAGATCAACATCCTCATAGATCTGGTTCCGTTTTTCTTTATTCCACATATCTGCACCGTAGGAACTTCCTATCAGTTTAATTTTATACTGATCTATTAGTTCTTTAATCTGTTTAGTATAAACAGCACTTCTCAATGGATGTTCCATTGTTTCAACACCATCAAAACCGGCGTAGGATACATCGGAGAAAATCTGGCTCAGAATTGGTGAAACATCATACCCGGGTTGGCTGGCAGCGTAGACCCATACATGGGCACCAACGGTAATCTTCTTCTTTGAGTTCTCTTTGAGGAGTGGATTTGTGTTTCCCGCCCGCGACAATGATAAAGCGAGCACAGATAAAGATGCGTTTTGAATAAATTTTCTTCTGTTCATTTCAGATTTTTTTATGATTAAACTGGCATCGCCGGTAAACTCCATCCCTCCCGGTACTCATGTCTGATATATTTCCCTGCACTTTCAAGAGCATTGAAAGTTTCATATTTCTTTTCAAATGTAGGGTTACCATCTACAACTTTAAAATCATCGCTTTTCACTATTTTCAACTCTTCTGTCGCAGAAATATTGGTGAATCTCATGTTCTCTCCATCCCATGCAAGGGCTCTATTCAGACCCTGGAGACGGATAGCCAGAACACCCAGCATTACCATTTCGTTAAAGGGCCCGGAATATGAAAAATTCGAAGTGCCCTGTATTCTGCTTTCAGGTGATTCTTTGCATGCCCTTATCCAATCCTGCTCATGTGGACCATTGGGATAAAAAACTGATCCTCCGGGGATCCTTCTCAGGTAAGGTTTTACATCAGGTTTCCGGCCTGAAAATAAACGGGCGTTATAACCGCCGCAGCCGCACATGAGGGTATCCTTTGAACCTATAAACAGGCATCCCCCCAGTCCGTCTGCCATTAAATTCTCTCCTTCCGGTAGAAGGTCTGAAAGGTTAGGAAGCAATCCACCATCGTACCAGTGAACTTTCACAGGAGGCAGACTTAGTTTAGGCATATTATCCCTGGCAGGAAATGAAAATTCCACTGTTTCAGCCTGTGGAGCTGATTCTGTATTTATGCTTGTGGAGCTACCACGAACTTTATCAGGATAGCCTAATTTAAGCGACCGGTATATCGGGTCCATCACATGACAAGCCATATCGCCAAAAGCCCCGGTACCAAAATCCCACCATCCTCTCCAGTTCCATGGAGTATAAACCTCATTGTAGGGACGCATCGGGGCAGGGCCTATGAACAGATCCCAATTAAGTGTTTTAGGGACCGGCATAACATTGGCCGGCCGCGATACACCCTGAGGCCAGATAGGCCGGTCTGTCCAGGCATGAACCTCCCTGATCTCACCAATTTCATTGTTCCATATCCATTCGCAGAGCTGACGCACACCGTCACCCGAATTACCCTGATTACCCATCTGTGTGGCAACCTTGTATTTGGCAGCAAGTTTTGTCAGTAATCTCGATTCATATACCGAATGAGTGAGAGGCTTCTGGCAATAAACATGTTTCCCCAGAGTTAGGGCATGAGCGGCTATCAGGGCATGAGTATGGTCGGCTGTTGCCACCATTACTCCGTCTATTGAACCGGCCATTTCATCAAACATCTTTCGCCAGTCCCAGAATTTCTTTGCACCCGGAAAATCCTTAAAACAGAGGTCCGCATATTTCCAGTCCACATCACATAAAGCAACAATATTTTCAGTCGCCATCCCTTTCAGGTTGACATGACCCTTGCCACCTATGCCGACACCTGCAATATTTAGCTTATCACTTGGTGCTTTGTGTCCAAAACCGCTCATTACTTTTCCAGGAATAATCGTCATTCCGGCAGATATGAGCCCGGCTTTCTTTAAAAAACCTCTTCTGGAATTATCTGTATTTGACATAATAAAATGTTTTACAAATTATTTAAGCGCCTTAAGTTTAATATTCCTGAACCATACTTTGGTTCCATGGTTCTGAAGTGAAATATGCCCTTCATCAAATTTTCCCCAGTCGGGAAAATCTTTCCATTTGCCGCTGTTACGAAGTTTTGTCCACTCTTCGGAATTCTTTTCATATTTTACTACAACCACATCATTTAATATCTGGGTCACAAAGTTGCCGTCGACAACAAGGAACATATGATTCCATTCCCCTAAGGCTTTATATGGTTTTGCCATGGGCGGATACATTGCATAGTTTGCACCATTGATCTGCCAATCCTCCAGTTTACTCTCCGTCCAGTTATCCTGATCGATGATCTGAAATTCAGGACCAGTTTCATATGGGAATTTGTATTTTGGATCTTCGTTTATCTGGAATATTAAACCGCTGTTTGCAGCTTTCGTCATTTTATAATCTACACTTATAGCGAAACTACGATAAGAGGCATTTGTTACGATATCGAGGCTTTCCTTACTTCCTGTTGTAACCATGGTAAAAGCACCGTCTTCAATTTTCCAGCAATCAGGGAATCCTTTCATATTATACCCATGCCATCCGTCGGTTTTCTTCCCGTCGAATAACAACTGCCAGCCTTTTTTCTTCTCATTGACAGTCAGGGTATTGACAGGTGCTTTCTTGTCGAGTTCCGCATAAAGGGCAAGAGGATCTCTTTTGCTTGATTTAGCGCTGCACATTATGACAACAGTCAGTATTCCCAGAAAAATCTTAAGTGATAATGTATTCATTTTTATACTTTTTAGGGTTAGTTAATATGTTTGATATGAAGATGGTGTCCAAAGAAATTCCAGTTAACGCTTTTCATAACGAATTCATTGACGAACAGGTATGATAATGCCGGATCCAATTTACAGGTGATTTTATTTTGATTTAAAGATAATCAATTATGAATATCAAGATATGTTGCTTATATCATTCTTCTTAATTTCCCTGCGATTGGTATATCTTTGTAATCAGCATCATGAATACTGACTATCAGATACCTGAACCGTTTCTTTTCAATCCGGTTAAACATCATCTCGGATTCATAAAAGATTTTATCAATCTCTATGTTGACAATTCATTTACTGATATTCAGTCACTTACCAGAGACATTAAGCATATTGGCTGGTCTGTTATGGATATCTATACAGGTACTCTATCGATCAACCGTATTTTCATAGAATCGGAAGAATATCTTAAGCTGAATAACATATTTGAAAGAGAAAGCTATTCCGAATGGGCCGGAATGAAAACTGACTGCTTCCGCATCATCAGTTTATCAGATGGCTCCAGGTGGAACATGAAGTATCATAATAATCCTCTGAGATTTATACATATTTTCCCCGCACGCAATAGTCAGCATACCTTCCGGGTAAAGGCCAATACTCTGAAATCGGCTTTGATTTATACTATATTAGTAGGTAAAGATTTTGTAACGGGTGAAGACCTGAATAAAGTAAGGCCACTCCTGGGTTTGTCACCTGTGAAAGACTCAATTGATACAGAAGCGATCCTGGAAATGATAGAAATATTAAGGGATTAAAGACAAAATCCATTAACCGCAAAGTGCACAAAGGGCTAAAACCTAAGGTCGCAAAGAAAATCAAAAAATACTCCATTTCACTCCCTGAAAGAGATCTTAGTGAAAATTTCTTTGCGGACTTTGCACCTTCTTAGCGAACTTTGCGGTTAATGGATTTCATTTTTAATGATCTTTAGTATAGTTTTATATCCTTAATTTTACTTAAGGTAAAAATCCAAAACATCTATTATGACTAAAATGAATCGTCGGACACTTTTAAAATATGCCGGTACAAGTCTGGTTGCAGGAGCATTTTCCAGCTCCATAGGGAAGACAATGGCATCTGCTTTACCACAAACAATGGAAAAATCAACCGGCACAGGTTTCTCCGGGAAAATACCTTTCTCACTGATAATTGATGACGGGGCCCCTGTTGATCCTCTCTTCTATGAACTTCCAGGGTATGAGACTCCATTTCTGGTTCCTGCAGAGTTTACGAGAAAAGTGGCAGATACATTTGACAGGTTCGACCTCCGGGGCAAATTTACCATCATCCCAATGCCGAGCTGTCTTGGCCGGATAGACCAGTCACTAAAACGGGTACCGCAGGAACATCTGCTCGAGTTTCTCAAGCTGATGCGTGAAAGAGTCGCTCCAAGGTTTGATATTACGCCTGAGTTTCTGACTCATTTAAGTTCATATGATCTTAAAACCGGAAACTACCGCCGTCATATGTACGAGGATACATGGATCACCCAGGCGTCAAAGGAAGAGATTGTTGAATACTTTACCCTTGCCTTCCAGATTCTGAAAAATGTAGGAATAGAATCAACCGGGATAACATCA
>Ga0302206_1000149_pt1 | contig 29563 bp, 28 predicted proteins | sample II_Fen_E2_1_FD_194581 | JGI IMG/M metagenome (GOLD analysis project Ga0302206, IMG submission 194581) | Peat permafrost microbial communities from Stordalen Mire near Abisko, Sweden - II_Fen_E2_1 | ecosystem: Environmental > Terrestrial > Soil > Wetlands > Permafrost | place: Sweden: Abisko...
TCTTTCCATATTAATTTTATTATGAATGTATCACCCGATTGTGATTGCTGGGGGTTCAATGATTATCCGTTGGTTCCTGACCTGGGCATTGCAGCTTCTTTTGATCCGGTAGCTCTTGATCAGGCATGCGCTGATATGATAAAGGCAGCACCTGCTCTACCAGGAAGCCGGATCTGTGATGGCCACACCGATAACGACATGACCGGTGAAGATAAATTTAAAATGGCTCATCCGGACACATTCTGGAAAGCCGGACTGGAACATGCTGTGAAGATAGGGCTTGGAAATACGGATTACGAGTTAGTAACTGTTTAATAAATAAAAACTTAAAATAATACTGTCGTATATACCTCTGGTTTTCATGAATGCTAAAATAAGTATTGCCCGTCTTTCGATACTATCCAACTCTCTGCTTATATTTATGAAGCTGGCAGCCGGTCTTATCAGCGGGTCGGTGAGCATTCTGTCTGAAGCAATCCATTCTTCAATGGACCTTATTGCCGCGATAATTGCATTCTTCTCTGTAAGAGTCTCCGATAATCCGCCCGATTCGAGACATCCCTATGGTCATGGGAAAATTGAAAATATTTCAGGAGTTATAGAATCACTTCTTATCTTTATTGCTGCTATCTGGATCATCATTGAAGCTCTCAAAAAACTCTTTGGAGAGAAAATTGAACTTGATTCCATAGCTCTGGGATCAATTGTTATGCTTATCTCAGCAATAGTCAATACTTATGTATCACGAAGATTATATAAGGTAGCCCGTTTAACAAACTCGGTTGCACTTGAGGCCGATGCTCTTCATCTTAAGACTGACATTTACACTTCTCTCGGAGTTTCAATTGGTCTTGCTCTGATAATGGTTACCGGCATTAACTGGTTAGATCCGGTTATCGCAATACTTGTTGCACTGTTTATTATTAAAGAAGCATATCATCTTCTCGTTAAAGCCTTCACTCCATTGCTTGATACAGCATGGAACAATGATGAAATTGAGGAACTTGAAAAAAGATTAAACGGACTGAATGTCAGTTATCATGATCTTAGGACAAGAGTTGCCGGAAATTACCGTTTTGTCGATATTCATATTCAGATTCCCGAGTACGTGACAGTAGGTAACGCCCATAAATACTGCGACAAAATAGAGAAAGAGCTTAGAAATAGCTATGAAAATCTGACTGTGACAATTCATGTTGAACCCAGTTAAAAAACTCCTCCGGGTTTCTTTCTAAATGTACCTGCCATAGCACTTCTTGATTTTTCACGCTCCTTTATGATTTTCATTAAATCTTTTCCTTCCAATCTGAATTTCTCAGGATTCTCCGGATTATTAAGGAAAATGAGCGTGCCAGGTTCCAAACCCTTTTCAATCAACACCTGTTTTTCATTCGATTCGCCAAGAAGAACAATTTGTTTAGTCCCTCTCTTTGTGTAGACAAACGGGATACTATCTGTTCCCGCCTGTACACATTCTATTGGAATATAAATAGCATCCTTAACCGTCGTAACAATTATTTTATTTCCTGTTGTCATTGAAGGTCTGAGTTCAGGATCGTTCCCATCCACTTTTACCTGTACTTCAAATACTTTATCATTGGTATTCAGCAGTTTTTCACCAACGTTAGCTACAAATGAAACGATTCCGTTAAACCTTTTCTTTGGAAAGGCATCAATTGTAATGTTTACGTTCTGGCCATTTTTCATTTTACTTACATCGATCTCATTAATATAAGTCTTTGAAATCATCGAAGTCAGATCAGGAAGCGTTGCCACTACCCTGTCGAAGGGATTGATCATCGATCCGACTTTTCGCTTTGTACCTGACCACTCCCTCTTATAAATAACCATGCCTGATGCCGGCGCTTTTATCGTAAATTCTGCTAATACCTCTTCAATATCCTTAACCCGTTGAGATACCTTTCTAACCCAGTAATTCTGATTAACTATATCAGTCTTGTTCTGAGCAAATATCTGAGTATAACTTCTTTGCTGCTGTTCAAGTGTTCTTTGGGCTTTATCCAGTTGAATTTCAGCCTCCCGAATTGTTGTTGGAGGTTCATACTTTGAATTATGAAGCGTCATCGCAGCTTCCTGAACAGTGAATTGCTGGTTTTTAATCTCGTCCCTCAAGTTGTTAAGGACAACCGCAGTATCGAGTAATTTTACTTCAAGATTTGTCTTTAGCGTGGTGAGGGACTCCTGTGCATCCTTTAAATTATTATTAAGATCTGTCCGATCGAGTGTAGCCACATAATCACCTTTCTTAATCACTGTACCTTCAGGTATCAGGTCCTGAATCTTAATGTTCATAAACCTGATATCGCGACCCATTGCAATCTCGGGTCCTTTAATATCTACCGATTTTTCAGCAATTAATTCACCTGCTGATGTAACAGAAATCTCGAACTGTCCTTTCTTTACTTCGGTATAAAGCTCTATCCGGTTCTTTTTAGACCCAATTCTTGTTAATGCGAATAAAATAATAAAAGCAACGACAGCAATTATGCCTGTAGTGATCAGTGTTTTCTTCATCTCAACTTAAGTAATAATATTCCAAAATAGCAGGAACCTCAAAATTATCAAAAATAATCTGAGGGAACCTCCGGCAGGAACTATTTAACAACTATTAACACACTTTACTTTCAAACTGAATCTGTCGCATCTTTACTTTGCATTACTTTGTGTCTTCCTTTGTGATCCCTTTCGTTGCCAGTACTTACTTTGCAGTTAAAACCTCGATTTCACAAAAAACTACTTAAAGGCACAGATAGCTGTCCGGATCACAAAGGCACATGAAGAAATATTTAGGCAATATTACAGGATTGGTTGAAATACATATTAAGAATAATTGTAGTCAACAATGTTATTTGTTTATTTTACATAAAAAAATTACTATGAAACGTAAGCGTCTCTCTCTTTTTGTCTCTTTTCTAACCGCAACAGTTATAAATATATATGGTACAACGCCCAAAACAAGCACTTCATTTTATACTCAAAAACCCGACGATCCTGCCTCAGTTTATTTCACCCCTGGAAATTTCTCCATTACCGCTGATGGTAAAACAGATGTATCAGTTCAGCTTCAAAATGCTATCAATCAATTAAAGACTGACAAAAATTTTGGTATTCTTTTTATTCCTGAAGGGAGTTATACTATATCAAAAACAATTTACATACCCGCTTCTATCCGCATTATCGGATACGGGAAAAACAGGCCGGTATTCATTCTCAGAAAAAATTCCCCCGGTTTTCAGGAACCAAACCAGGACGATAAGGGCAAAGCTTCATATATGTTCTGGTTTACAAGCAGTATTGCTCAACCTGGTAAGGGGATCAACGACGCGGGTGCCGGTACTTTCTATAGTGCTCTCTCGAACATCGATCTAAAAATTGAAGACGGGAATCCTTTTGCTGTAGCTCTGAGAACACACTTTGCCCAGCATAGTTTTGTTTCACATTGCGATATCCATACAGGCAACGGTAAAGCCGGTCTTTTCGATATCGGAAATATGATCGAAGATGTCAGGTTTTTTGGAGGCGAATATGGCATTTATACCACAAAAGCATCACCAGGCTGGCAATTCATGATGCTCGACACTTATTTCGAAGGTCAGAGGAAAGCTGCAATAAAAACACATGAGGCAGGATTTACAATTGTCAGGATGAACGTAAATAATGTTCCTTCAGCAATACTCGTCGATCAGAATTTCTGGGAAAAACTATATATGGAGGATTGCAGATTTGAAAATATTTCGGGACCAGCTATTGAAGTCAGTAATGAAAATAATGCGCATTTGCAGGTCAATATCCGTAACCTGACCTGCAGTAATGTTCCCATACTGGTTCACTATCCAAAGCTTAATACAAATACCGTCGCTCCATCAAAGATGTATAATGTTAAAAAGTTCGTCTACGGTCTTCAGATGGATGATCTTGATTCTTACGCTTCGATAAAAGCTACCTTTGAGACAGAAGTTCTTAAAACTATACCAGCTGAATCTGTTTCTGATATTCCTGAACTTCCAGACATGGGAACATGGATTAACCTTAAAACAGTGGGTGCAAAAGGTGACGGAACGACAGATGATACAAAAGCAATTCAGGCAGCAATTGATCAGTATCCGAATATTTACGTTCCGCAGGGATCATACAGGTTGAGTGAGACACTGAAACTCAAACCATCAACAAACCTGATCGGATTACATCCCATGGCTACGAATTTCACACTCATTGAGGACTCCCCTGCTTTTGGCAGTTTCGGAGGTCCGAAAGCTATGGTTGAAGTCCCTGTTGGTGGAACCAATATAATTACCGGCATTGGACTATATACAGCCAAAAATAATTACAGAGCTGTTGCATGTAAATGGATGGCTGGTGAAAAATCAATGATAAATGATGTGAAGTTCATTGGTGGTCATGGAACCATGATCCCGGGACCAGGATTGAACTGGAAATGGGAAGAAGTTAATCCGGAACAGGACCAGACTTATGAATCGGGTTCAAAACAAGCCTGGGATACGCAATACTGGAGTCTCTGGGTCACCAGCAACGGAGGTGGCATCTTCAAGAATATATGGACGGCAAGCACATACGCAACATCGGGATTTTATGCTTCGAATACAACTACCCGGGGTCGTATTTATGCGATGTCGGTTGAACATCATGTAAGAAATGAAGTCCGGCTTAATAACGTTTCTAACTGGAATATCTATGCTCTTCAGCTTGAGGAAGAGAGTCGTGAAGGTTCGGAATGCCAGCCGCTTGAACTTGAAAGATGCAGTAATATGATGATTGCCAATTTATATATGTTCCGAGTTATCCGTGTTAAAGTACCGTATCCCTATTCAATAAGGACCTGGGATTGCTCAAAGCTTGAAATACTTAACATTCACAATTACAGCCAGATAAAATATACAACAGACAATCCTTTTTACGATATCAATACCGGTATTGAAGTCCGGCCTGTTGAATTGGCACGTCTGTTCATAAGCGGCAATACTCCCGGACAGGGTTCTTCAAAAACAAATGAAAATGTTCAGCTACTCGCAAAAGGGTTCGAATTTGCATTAGGATTATGTCACGACTCCAAAGGCAATGTATATTTTGCCGAGCAGCGGATGAAAAGGATTTATAAATGGTCGGTTGAAACAAATTCCCTGAGTCTCCTGGCGGATTTTCAATGGGAGCCGCTTTCACTTTCCTGTGATTCAAAGGACAACCTTCTTGTTGTATTCCGTTACAATCCAGAGCCCGGACTGCTTATAAAAGGGAAACAGGAAGCATATACCAATCCGCCCGACGCCAATGGAACTTCCTTCAGCGGATGGGGAAATTCAGGCTTCGCGACACTTATTTATTCAATAAATCCTGAAAATCCGGAGGAGACTATCAAAGAGTTGGAAAAAGTCGCAATGGGATCAGTTGACAACATTTTCAAAGCACTTTATCCTTCAAACAGGTGGCGCGATTATCATGATTTTAATACTATTTCAGTGAATCGTGATACAGAATGTTTTATAGCTCCCGACGGAAAAACCATAATTCCTGTTTGTTATGATCTTGCACGATCATGTGCACTCGTTGAAGCATTTCCCGGAAAACCTCTCTATGCGGCTGATGAATATGATAAACGCTCGGTAAGATTCCTTGTAGATTCAAAAGGATATATATCAGATCTGAAGTACTTTGCTGAAAAAGGGGAATTCAGTAGTGTGCCTGATTATCAGGGCAATGTATATGTTGCTGATGGTGAAGTATATGTTTTTAACACAGAAGGAACGCAAATCGGAATTATATCTGTTCCTGAACGTCCCTCTACAATAGCTTTTGGAGGAAAAGATGGGAAGACACTTTTCATTACCGGAAGGACTTCTTTATACAGATCTAATATAAAGTAAAGGAGTAGTTCGAAATTCATTAATCTCAACGTTAGCATCTGTAGAGACGTCCAATTTGGGCGTCTCTACAATATACGGTGTTTGTAGGGTAATAAAGGATTATGCTTTCATTACCTCTTCAATTATCCCTTTCATGAATTCTGCAGCCATCTTTGCATTTTTTTGTGCAAACTCAATTCTAACGTTCTGGCCATTTACGACAGGGAGAGAATAGCATAATTCGAAACTCATATATCCCGAGTAACCGATGCCTTTACAAAATGACGATGGTAATCTTCTCCAATAACTTTTCCATCTGCGCTGATCAGCGTAATCTGCGGGAAACTTTTTTTTATTTTTGTTGAAATATTTTATCTAAAATGAATCCAATTCATTTTTTACTTCTTATCTGTATCTTGTATCTTTATATCCTGAATGTTTACTTTAATCGAAAAATTTAAAACTTTCATTATGTCACTAACCGAGAAAATTTCAAGCGATCTTATAACTGCCATGAAGGCAAAAGATAAGGTAGCCCTTGAGGCAATAAGGGCTGCAAAAACTGCCTTTACCCTTGCCAGAACCGAGAAAAGCGGGGATACTGTCCTAACGGCTGAAGAAGAATTGAAAATCATTCAGAAATTAGTCAAGCAGAGAAGGGAATCGGCTGCAATTTATAAGGAACAAAACCGACCTGATTTATATGAAAAAGAGGTTGCCGAGGCAGATATTCTTGAAAAATATCTTCCTGCAAAGATGAACGATGAAGAGTTATTGAATATTATTAAAGATATCATTGCACGTGTGGGAGCAAAATCACCTGCCGATATGGGTAAAGTAATGGGAGTTGCTACCAAAGAACTGGCAGGAAAAGCTGATGGTAAAGAGATCTCAGCAAAAGTAAAACAGCTGCTCGGCTCATAAATCGTATTCCTGAATTAAACCCGGTCCGATGCGAACCTGTAAATCTTTTAGAATTACTTCTCAGTAATCAAAAAGGCTAACACTGATATCAAAGAGTTTAATTTTAGCAGTTACTAAGAGAATTTATAGAGTACCACAGTATTAGCCCCCTTTAGAGCATGCCCTGAACGACGTGAAGGGGGGTTGTGGATCCAATAATAAACTTCATTCCGTAGTAAAGCATGAAGCAGGTAAATTTGCCGTGTTAAAAAGATTTGGAATCGCAGTATTTTTCCAAGCAAAACGAACACTAACAGGCGTCTTTACCATTTTAGACTGAACTATTACCTGTTGATCTTTTATTTTTGCTTCGGCAGGATAGAAAACCTTATTCTCTCCGGCAATTTCAAAATATGTCAGCTTATCTCCTATCGCATGTAATCCTTCACAATGGTCGAATGAAATTATAGCTTTGTTTTTATCGATAGTCATACTTTTGTACAATGGTCCGGAATCTTCCGGTATAGATTTTTTATAAGTTCTATTCAGAGCTAAATTAGCAAGTCGCATAGCAGCATCCTGTTTATTCTTAGGGTGAATGTTAAGAGTATCACAAAGATCGCTCAGCACAACCATTCCGGTGTTTGGAACTTCCAGAACTTTTCTCTGGGCATCTCTCACCTCGACTCCTTCAAACGGATTACCATACTTGTAGGGTGCAATCTGAGCGTAATAAAACGGAAAATCATACTCCCATTTACTTCTCCAGCTTTTTATCAGGGCTGTAAGCATTTCCTTATAAGCATATGCATTTATTGTATTTGCCTCACCCTGGTACCATAAAACACCTGCTATCCGGAAAGGAATCAATGGAGAAATCATGGCATTATATATCCTGGCCGGTTCAACTGGACCCCATGGAACAGGCTTTTGTTTTGCAGCTGCCTCACGGAGGAGATCATTCTTCTGAATGACCTCTTCAGGCATCCACGATTCAGCCGCAGTGCCTCCCCAGCTTGAATTGATCACACCTACGGGTACACCAAGTTCCTTATTCAGTTTCCTCGCAAAGAAATAGCCTATAGCACTGAATGTTTTCATCTCCTCAGGTGTGCATACCGCCCATTTACCTGAAAGATGATCCTGGGGATAACCCGATGTTGCTGCATTAACTGTAAACAACCTGATTTCGGGCCAGTCAGCGTTCTTAATTTCCTCATCGGCATTACTAATTCCCCATTGAGCGGACATTTCCATATTTGATTGACCTGAACAGAGCCAGACTTCACCGATCAGAACATTTTTCAATATCAACTCGTTGTTGCCTTTAATATGTATATTATACGGCCCGCCGGCTAGAGGCGTTTTCAGGGTTATCCTCCAGGTACCCTGATTAGAAGCCTTTGTCGTAATATCCTGATCCATCCAATCACCCTTAATTGTGACTGTTTCTCCTGTCTTTGCCCAACCCCATAGAATTACGTCTGATTTTTGCTGAAGAACCATGTTGTCGGAAAATATTTCAGGCAATGAAATATTGGCCTGGCTGATGTGCAGAAAAAAGAATAATACAAGTAATGTTAGTGAGATTCTTTTTATAAATGTTTTCATATTGATATAATTTAGACTTCAAAAATACTCAGAATAGAGTAAAAATCAGATTGTATATTGGATTTTCTCCAATCGTGGAGCTGTCCGGAATCAGAGTTACATTATTTTCCAAATTTTAGATAATATACGTTAAAACAAATTGACAACAAAAAGCTACTTATAAATATCGACAACAAATTTGTTAAAGAATAAATTTGTATTTAACTGAAAATCAATTATATTTAAATGGACATGAATGATGCTATTTAATTCTTTTAAACCCGCTACCGTATCTGTCACAACAGAAATCATCGAGGTATAGTGTGTCATGAATTATTAAGAACATTTGACTCGCGGAGCCATAATTTATAACATTTGTAGTGTCTTTGGTATCGGTAGAAACTAATTTGTACACCCAAAATTTACCCGATGTATTTAATGTATCATTTACAAATTTCTTAAATATCGAATCTGATGTAAAGACCAGATTAATCTTCTGGTTAGTTGATTTGGGCGTATAACAAATCCCGGCTATTCCTCCGCAGGTGCTAAACCATGACCAGTCTCCAAATAAGCTTGATGAGTAGCTGTAAAAATTATCCTTTATGCATCCGAAGTGGATTACAATAATTACCAGAATAACTATTATCTTTTTCATGATAATTCAATCAGTGTTAATCTTTTCACTACAAAAATCACACCAATAATATAGCAGGTTTGCAAGTTCGAATTCAATTATTTCCAGTAATTTTTCATCAGGTCACTCACCCATCCAGGCTGCCTGATATTTCCTTCCACCTGATATTCCCTAAAAACGGGTTTAATGTCGAGAACAGGGGTTCCGTCGATAGCATCAAGATATCTAACTTTTATTATACGATCTTTATGCTCTAAGAGTTCTACTGTGCAAAGTCCCAGAGTATTTGGCCGGTCTTTTTTCCTTTGACTGAAAATTCCGGTCACAGGATAATCCGGATTTCCACGGGGTCTGCCAGAGAAGACAATTTCTCTTCTTTCGACTTTGTCAAAAAAATAGATTATCTCAAGATGTGAGAATTCCGAAATTCTTTCAAATGCTTCTGTCGGAATATGATCACAGAGTTCAATGTCAGATATAATATCTCTCCAAAAATCATCGGTGGGACTCTTCCGGGAGTTTTTTACAATAGCCACCGGTTTGAACATTAATTCCATAATTCCAGTATTATTTAATTTCAAGGGAACAACAATAAATATTTTGGCTTTTGTCTGCCTGAAGTGTTTTACTATACTAATGAATCAATTCCTATTTGTCCATATTTTTAATGAAAAAGGGAAGAACTCAGGAGTTTCTCTTTTATAATTAAGGTATGGCTCACCAAAGAATTTTTCCAGTTCTTTATATTCACTTTTTATAAATAATTTAAAGAGAATAAATCCGACAATACTTGTAGTCAGAACCAGCCAGGAGTTTATAAGTAAAGAAATAGCAGGAATAATTAATATGATGAGGCTTAAATAAAGCGGATTCTGACAAAGACTGTAAGGACCCCGGGTTATAAGCTTCGTTTCTTTGAGCCCTTTTAATAATATTCTTACTGTGGCAAAATAAAATATCAGACCAACCACCATCAATACAATTCCTGCAATGTGAAGGATGTCTGCATGTAACGAAGTAAATTTAAAAAGTCGGTTCATCGTTTTGCTTAGAACAATTGTGGCTGCAAGCCATGGCAAGAGGACAATTGCCATTTTAGGTCCAATGCCAAATGTACTTAATCTATTCATTTTGCAATCAGTTAATTATTTTGATCCAATTTAATATTTTTTTAATTCTGTTGAATGTCATTTTAAGATAAACGTATAACTGTTTTAATAAGAAATGCATTATGAGGTTTATTATATGTAGAGTTAAAAAGAGTACCCTGATCATTTAAAAGATCAGGATTTGAAGACTCAGCCGAACTGTTCCTTGTCTGGCTCCAGACCAGAGACACTGATAATCCTGGATTATATTCCCATCTTAATACCAGGTTGGAAAGAAAATCCTGAATATTAAAATCCATCCTGTTAAAACTATATTCGTTCAAAGCGTTAATTGATAATATCCTATCGACGATAGCGTTTCTTTTCCTCGATCGCTTTTTGACGGTATACTTCCTGTACATTTACTGCAGGATCGTTACATAAATAAACTAAAAGTCCGTTTTCCCTGAAATAAGAGTTATTTACAGTGCCAGCCTTTACAACATTTTTAAATAGTTTATCTATGTCACCTAGTTCACGGTTAACATAAATAAATGGGCCCTTGGGTATCGTATCGGGGGCCCAAATTACATAGCTCTCAAGAAATGTAACAGCATCAGGCAGGTTGTATTTTTTACCATAGAAATTTATTGCAGCAGCATCACCATAATTACTTTCCACATAAATGATGCATCCGCTTTGTTCTTCCTTTGATAAACCGGAATAAGTCTTACCAACAATTCCGGCTAATTCTTTCCAGCCGGTCATATCGGAGTACGCCTGCGAAATATTATGGATTTTCCCGTCCTCCCAGCGATAAAAAGGATAAATAATCAGATGATCAGTCTTAGCAATGTATCTGCTGAGCTTTTCAAATGATAATAAAGGCAATCCGAATGGTAATGCAGCGAGGGAGAATGACAGAGTTATGAGTAGAATAAAATAATTGATATAAACAAATCTGTCTTTAAGATATTTCTCCAAAATGTATCCGCCAAAAGCAAATAAAAATGGGATGAGTCCAAGGATATAATATCCTTTACCCTTTGAAAATAAGAAGAGCAGCATGATCAATAGTGATGCAATACCAACATACTGACTTTCCCTTTCCTTCTTTATAAATATAAGAGAGACCAGTCCGGTTACCCAGATAATTGTGGAAGCCATGTTTAAACTAAATATGTCAACAAAATAATCCGTGTATGTGAGATTAACCATCTGTGTCCTTTTTAGCTCGCTCATGTGATAAAATACCGGCCAACCATTCTTATATTGCCACAGAAGGTTAGGAAGTATAATAACTATGCCTATTACAATTGAATAATAAAAATACCTGGAATTGAAGAGTTTCCTGTGGTCAGAGAATTGCATTGTTACGAAAAATCCAAGGATATAATACAATACTGAATATTTTGTAAGGAATGACAGCCCTAGTAAAATCCCGATCGGGATCCAGAGTTTAGGATTATTTTGGGATACCATCCTGAAAATAAAATATGTTGTTAATAGCCAGAAGAATTGTTCAACTACATTTGGAGTAAAGAGTGTATCAAAAAGCAAAAAACCTGTTGAAAATATAAATGCAGAAGATGCAATGATCAGTGCAAGGATACCTCCGCCCAGTTCTCTGACAATTTTAGCAATAATAAAAAGCGAAACCGCACCAAGTAAAGCAGGAATAAAACGAATACCGAAGACCGAATAACCAAAAATGCTTTTAACAATAAAAGCAAGTAAACCAATTACAGGCGGAACAGTGGCATAACCAGTACTAAGATGATCAGCCATATTGAAATAGAGCATCTCATCGCGGTGAAGTTCATAATTTGTATTTGTAAAGAAATGCAGAGAGAGTTTGGCAACTATAAACATAATTGAGACAATCCAATATCTGCTGATTTTAAACTTAGTTTGTAATGGATTCATTGAAAACTCTGGTTATAATATTCTTTTAAAGGTTTTTGTTTCTGTTCCTTTGCGTTACTTTGGTTCTTCCTTCGTGGCCCTTTGTGGTAAAAAAGAGAATCAGATTCCTTAAATTTTAATCAATCTGTTTTTATACAGGTTTTTCCCTATATATTGAATGCTTATCCCGGTTCCGGTCCAATAGTTATCTGTCAAACTATTAATTAATTGAATATGTATATGAGGTCTCTCGGAATAGCCTGAATTGCCAGCTTCAGCAATAAAGTCATTTACATTTACTTTATCTCCCGCCTTAACTCTGATACTATCCTTTTTTAGATGACCCAGAAGCATAAAAGCATTGCCATGTTGAATTACGATTGTATTTCCGGTGTTATAAGGATAATGGCCTGAATAAGGTATATTATCTTCAATTCCATTCTCAACCCTTTTAATAAGGCCACTTATCGGGCTGAATACTTTTTCGCCGAATATTGGATAATCGACATTATGAGGTGGCATATAATTGACCCAAGAGTTTCTGATTTTGATTATATCTGTCGCAAATAACATTGAAAGATTTGTTTTTTTCTTTTTGTGTACACGTGAGTAGAAATGATAATTCATCAACCTGCTTATCCTGGAATTTCCTCCATCTGTAATCAGATATTTACCTTGTTTAAAAGGGAAACTAATTTCTAAAGCGTCCTTGTCAGGTTTGAATATTACTATAATAATTTTTGTCAGAATGAATAGCAACCACACTTGGATTATTGCCAGGATAGTAACCAGGTAAATATTATATCCTTCATTATTTAAAGATAATTGTCTCGATAGTAGCACTATTAAGATAATAAGTTCAGACGTGCCGAAATAAATTTTTTTAAACCCCAATCCTAAAAACTCCCAATAACCTGAAAGGAAGAGAATGATAAGTACTGTTTGAGTTATTGAAACCAGAAGAAATGAATCACGGTTTGTAATTAATGAAATTAATATCAGAACAGGAACAAGAATTACATGGCTTGAGATTAATTTTAGTGATAATTGAGTTCGTTCTTTCATAATTTGGGTTTGTTTAAACAACTTTATAATCAGGCAAGGATCCGGGTCGGACAATATGCTTTTTAAAGTTATTGAAAAATTATGTAAGGTGTATTGTCAATAAAAACAATGCCGCTTAGAGAAGGCAGTCACGCATTTCTAAACGACATTGTTAACCTAAACTAAATCTGAAGTTTTATTTGGCTGCTTTTTTGACATAAATATCTCCCTGCATGTTTTTCATCATCATTTCAGGGCCTCCGCCATTGATCTTTCCATAAACCCAGTCATCCTTTTTGATCTTATACATGCCCGGTTCGGTAGTCTTGTCTACCTTGGACGGTGTTTTATCAATGTCGATATCAAAATCGCTGAATACATCTCCATTGTCGGATTTTAATTTCAGATTGGCTTTTGTATCTGAGGGAAGAGTAACATTGACATCACCATTCAAAGTTGAGAATGCCATTGGTGCTTTTGGGTCAATTGCCTTGAAAGTCACATTTACATCTCCGTTCACGGTATTGGCAACCACCGAACCTGAAATATTTGTAAGTGTGATCTTATCATTAACATTATTTACTTCAAGTTCGCCTCTTACATTTTCAACTACGACCTCACCATCATTTACCGTCCCTAACTGAAGCTTCACATCCTGAGGAATTTTAAGATCCAGGTCCAGAGCTTTCATCGGATTGCCGGTATTGACTGTAACTGTATTATCAGCCTCCTTGGCAGTAACTTCATAACCACCTGATATAGAAATTCGTTTCATCCCGTTTTCAGTGGCTTTCGGCCGTTCTTCCTCCTCACCACTCTTTGGAGTTACGTTGATTATTATGTCTTTACCCTCGTAACCCATAACTTTTATCGATCCTGTCACCAGGTGTACTTTTAAGGAGTAAGCCTTCCCCGGACTGCTAAGCGGTACTGTTAACTGTTCTGTTGATCCGGTTTGTCCGGATAATTTTGTTCCGATAATAAGGCTCAGTAATACCAGGCCTGCAATTTTCATTTTTTTCATAATTGTATTTATTAAGATTGTTTTTTAATATAAACGTTCCCGTTAAGTGTTTCGAATTTGAATATCTTTCCGCCTTTGCCAAAACGAACAGCAGTTGTCGTGTTGAGTTTATATACTATCCCCTCACCCTTTTTTTCCTTTACTTTCGTGGTAGAAGCCGGCAGTAATTCTACTTCAGGAAAATCGGTGTAGAAATCGCCGTGCATACTTTTGAACTGAAGGTCGGCCGAAAGATCCGGATTATAACTTATCCTGATATTACCGTTAATGGTATAATATGATGATTCTTCCGGAGGATTAATCAGATAATTGACTGATACATCTCCATTTACCGTATGAGCAAATGTAGTTCCTTTCGCATTCTTAATTGATATTTCTTCATTTACATTATTTACATGCAATGTTCCATTGACGTTATTTACCGTTATTATCCCGTCATTTACGGTTGAGATATGAAGGTTCATGCCACTTGGAACCTTTACTGTAAAATCAACATTATAATTGTATTCTATTTCGCTTCTGTCATCATTATACTGCCAGTTATGATGAGGTCGCGAATCGTAAGGTTCCGCAATGTAAGCCATAATAGTGTCCGATTTCTGATCAAACGCAATCTTGAATTCTTTCTTCCCGGTTTCAAGATTTTTATCATCATCTGCTGTAATTGTTTTATCCATTTCGAGCAATACCTTGTTTCCTGAATAACCTTCCACCTTTATAAAACCTGAAATGTTATAGATGAAAAGCGTACTTGCAGCTGCTTCACCAGATAGTGCAAATTCTTTGCTGATATGCTCTTTAAATTCCCTGGCATTAGCTTTCGAAACAGTACATATGATTCCCAATCCCATTAAAAGGGTAACTATTACTTTTTTCATAATATATTATTGAATATTAGTTTTTCAGATCAATTTTTGAATGCTTTTTTCGATATTGATTTTAACCATCTGATTTAAATCTTTTCTACCAAGCAGTTTCTGCAGATATTGTACTGAGCTCTTCTCCTGCAATTTAACCATGATATCTGCTATTGCCGATTGCATGATTGGTGAATCCTGAAGATCAATACTCCTTACCAGGCCTTCACGGACTTTCGGGTCATGAGCTAATTTTACTAGTGCGTCAAGGGTAGCGAGCCTTACATTGACATTCGGGTCCTCATTTAACGTTGCAAAAAGAGCGTCCGTTACCTTATAATTAACATTACTTATATCATCGGTGTATGAAACAGCACGGATTCGCTGTGAAGCTGAAGGGTCGCGTAATAAAGAAAGCAGCATTACCTGTTTCAGATCAGAAACCTGTGATGAGAGAGAATCAATCTGCCGATTATAAGAAATTGCAGATTGCCCGGGCTGATGTAATATATAACCGCCAACAAGCCCGATTACGATCAATAAAATGCTGAATGCTAAACGAGGCTGAGCCTGAAGGAACCAATATTCACTAAGTTTATTTATCCATCCTCCAACTGGATTTCTCTTCAGAATTAATTCTTCCTTATAATTTGAGAGTATAGTATCAAAGTTCGCACGCATAGCGTCGGAAGGTTCCGGCTGGGGAATTTCTCCCATCAGATCCCATACTTTTTTGGCTGCCTCAAATTCCTGCCGGCATTCTGCACAACCTGCCAGATGGCTCTCGATCTCACTTCTTTCCTTCTGATCAAGCGAGTTGGTGAGAAGTGAGCCAAATTGTTCTCTGTAGTCTTTGCATTCCATATTAATTTCTTTAATTCTCAATTTTCAAATAATTGCTTTTTAGCTGGTTCAATGCCCGGTGAACTCTTACTTTTACAGCCCCTTCTGTTGTATTCAGGATCTTTGCTATTTCATGATACTTAAGCTCCTGAAAGCGACATAAGATCAGTAATTCGCGGTTTTCATCGCTTAATTTTGTAATAGCTGTTTCAAGAATTTTTAATTCCTGTTCCTTTTCTAATTGTGCATCGGTATATTGCTCCCCTTCTATTCTTTCTTCCCAGTTTGTCAGCTCAGAATGTAACGGAGTTCTTTTAACTTTTCTGAAATGATCATAAACCGTGTTTCTTGCGATATGATACATCCACATTTTAAATTCACCAAAGCCCATAAAACCATTGGGATATTTCAGCATTCTCAAAAATATATTCTGAAGCATGTCTTCACTTAACTCTTTCTTCCGGGTCATGTTGAAAAGGAACCTGTACAACTGGCGATGATATCGTTCATAAAGCAGTCCCATTTTATCAATGTCACCGTTTTTTACCTTCAGCATTAGCGCATTATCCGAGATAGTATCCAAGCTTTGATCGTTTTTATATTCTTCAATTTATACTGTAAACCTTGGTAATTGTAAAAGGTTACAGGAGGAGGGTCATTTTTCTGTAAAGATACCATTTAGGGAACGACTTTGAGAAATCATATAGCAAGTCTGGGAGTATGGAAGTCTTGCCCTTCGGACTCTCTTGATCACATCGTTCACTGTCAGAAAATCATGCTGGTATTTTGACTTCCCTCAGAATTTATTATTTTAGTGAATTAATTTTTATCAAAATGAAAAAAACGTGGATTTTATTGCTTCTTTTTCTTCCGGGGCTGGTTTTTGGTCAGAAATTTCCTAACCTGGCCCTTACTCCTCCTATGGGATGGAACAGCTGGAACACTTTCAAAGCAAATATCAGTGAGAATCTCATCATGGCTGTTGCCGATGCTTTTGTAAAGGATGGCTACAACAATGCCGGTTATAAATACATAATAATCGACGATTGCTGGTCCTTGAAACAACGAGATAAAGAAGGTAATCTCGTACCTGATCCTGCAAAATTTCCAGGTGGTATGAAAGCACTTGCCGACTATATTCATTCAAAGGGATTGAAAATCGGAATCTATGGTTGTGCAGGCACCAGAACCTGTGGTGATTATCCCGGAAGCAAAGGATTCGAGATACAGGATGCAAAACTTTTTGCTTCATGGGGAATAGATTATCTCAAATACGACTGGTGCAACACATCGGGATTAAATGCTGAAAAAGCATATACTATAATGAGAGATGCTCTTTATGCTGCAGGAAGACCTATTGTATTTGGTATATGCGAATGGGGAGACAACCAGCCATGGTCTTGGGCGAAAAATATCGGACAACTCTGGAGGATCAGCGGCGATATTGCTCCCTGTTTTGATTGTGTAGTTGACCATGGATCTTATAAAGACTGGGGTGTAATGAAAGTTGCAAGCATGAGGAAAGATATTCGTAAATATGCAGGTCCCGATGGCTGGAACGACTTTGATATGATGGAAGTAGGTACCGGAATGACTGTAAACGAGAACAGGTCGCATTTCACACTGTGGTGTATGCTGGCATCTGCACTTATTATGGGAAATGACGTGCGCACGGCAGATCCTTCTACAGTCAGTATCCTTACAAATAATGATATGATCTCAATTAATCAGGATTCTCTTGGAATACAGGCATTTAAATATAAAGATCTTGACAGTACGGAGGTTTGGGTGAAACCGCTGAAAAACAAGGAGTGGGCCGTTTGCTTCCTTAATCGCAGAAATGTACCCGTTTCATTCGAATATAACTGGGCTGAAAACACTATAAGTGATCCGGATTTTGACTTTAAAGTTGATTTCAGCAAGGAGAAATTCAACCTCTTTAACGTGTGGACCGGAAAGAAAGCAGGTACCACCGGAGAAATGGTTAAAACTCAGATCGGGGGTCATGATGTGTTGGTATTCAGACTAACTCACTAAGTAGAGTCTTGCAGATTTGATAGTGGATTAAGTATATTATTTAAATGACTTTATAAAAACAGGAAGAATCCATCAATAAAATAGAGTATTCCAATAACTCCTAATATTAAACCACAGATCCATACAAACCTCTTTTTAGAAAGGGTTGCTATGGAGGAAAGCAAAATAGATATCTGGAGAAAGATAACGGCAATACCAAATTTGGCCGAGTGTTTTTTCGATTCATCCCGTAAATTCTGATAGTTGACTGCCTCTTTGTTTATAGCTTCCTCCTCTGACTCATAATTCTTCACCTTTTTTGTATAATCCTCAATCAGATCATGGTATTTCTTCAACAAAGCGTCATTACCTTTTTGCTTTTCAAGTGATTCCACCTGCAGCTCAAGGTTCTCCCTGCTCATAACATAAATATAACTTTTAATGCTTTTGCTCTGATAGAATGCCCACTGGTCGCTTGCTAAGGTTTGGTTCAGCAGACTTCTTGTACTAAAACCACCGCCTTTAAAAGTTGATAAGGAAGCCGCAACGGCAATTAATACGGTTGTAATAGCCATATAGGTGAGCCATTTTTCTTTCTTCTCTTCTGTCATACGTTTTTATTTATTATTGATGATTTAGAAAAATCATGCAAAAATAAATAAAGTAAATTGAATTCGAAAACAGAGAGACTTGAGGTGGGCAAATGGAAGTTCAGACTCTGGTAAAAGGATAAAAGTCACCTAATAATAATATAATCTGCTGTATAACAGAATATTAAACGATTATTATCAGGGACTTAGCTGATAGTCCAAAAGCAAGGGTCCTGCAACTGATTAAACTAAAATAATTACTAAGAGAACGATCAGAAGAAGGCTACCTCCACCGTATAAATAGTACCCGTGATGATGTCTCCCGCTCTCAACAATAACTTGATTTGTTGCCCTGAGATTGTTAGTCGAACCACTATTATCTTTATTTGAAACACTTGCCTTGGACAGATTATCAATTTCCGCACGTCGGGTCAAACGGTTTAATTCCTCATTAGTCAACCTGTTTTCCTTCGGGTTCGAAGCTGTCGGTTTTTCAGATTCCTTTTTCGGATCAGAAAAGCCTGCAAAAGCGCTTGTGCTTAATACAAATAGTATTAAAATCACAAAGAACAAATTCTTTTTCATACTGTATATTTTTGAGTATTAGTTAAAAGCCAAAGTTATATGTCTTGGAACCGCTCCTTGTTACATAATTATATAAATAAGTTATATAATTCAGTGAACCTTATCTTATCTTCATATTTACTTTCTTTCCTGCATCAATTATCATTTCATGATGCATCGATCTCACTGACAGACGAAATACATAATGAGTCAATAAAAAGTTATAATATTTATTAAGCCACGGAATTAAACTGAATTATTAATTACATTAGTCATTAAATTTTATCACGCTAACCTTTATGTCGAAAGTAATAGCTTTTGCGACTCATAAACAGGCATATTATGATTTATTTATCGAGTCCTGCAACCGCTATAGTATTGAACCTGTGATATTGGGATGGGATGAAAAGTGGATCGGGCATGGGAAAAGGTTGGTTGCGATTCGTGATTACATAAAGAATCTGCCAGGGAAAGAAATTGTAATTATTGTCGATGCTTTTGATGTTATTTTTTTATGCGGACCCGACGAAATTGAATATAAATTTAATAAAATGTCCACCTCGTTTTTGTGCGGTGCCATTAACCTGGGTAAACTTGCCGGGAGAATCTATAATTATGAGTTCAACAAAACAGGAAAAAAACTACCCTTAACCCCCACAAATTATAATTTTCTGAATACCGGTACATGGATATCGCATGCGAGCTATGCGCAATATCTGATTGATGAGCTTATCAAAAAATATCATATGACTGATATTTCGATGGATCAACAACTTTTTACTGGTCTTTACGTTCAAAACCTTTATAATGTGGATATTGACTGGAGATGTGAAATATTTCATAATATCATCTTCAAAGACTTACTGACACGCAAAGCCGACCTGAAGGATCTGAAATTTTATGACAACAGAGTAATGAATACTGTTTCAGGCACAAAACCTTGTATCATTCATGCACCGGGTAATACCGATATGAAAGAAATTGCGTTAAAGCTTGGTTATGAATCATATATCCTCAACTCAGAAAGAAACACCTATAATTTTGCAAAAAAAGCATTTTTTCATTTTGGACAGATCCTTAAACCTCAATCCACTAAGAAGATAAGACCAAAATCTGAAGAAGGAAGACAGGATAAGTGACTTCATTAGGCTGCCTTCCGTTAAACCACTGAGCTATATTTCTTATATTTGTATGCCCTTCCGGCAACTGCCTTTATATCTTAGGATATCCGACCGTGTGTCCGAAAAGAACCCTCTGATCTTCACGCAATTTTAGCTTTTCCCTTAGAACAGATTTATTGCAATTATGAAACCATGAAGCCAGTCCCATCGAAGCAGCAAATAAATATACATTGCCTGCAATGAGTCCTGTGTCAACAAAATAATATGACTTCTGAACATCCGGATCAAGCAACCCGGGTTCCTTATATCCTGAAGTATTCGAGAGCTTATTCACATCAGCAACATAGATGAGGCGTACAGGAGCTTTATCTCCAAAATTTAACTGCCCCTTGCCAATTGCCTCAGCACGGTGGTCGCCTGCAAGAACAGGATTAAGTCTATGCTTGTATGGATCATAATAATAAATTGCTTCCTGAAGGGAGACATAGAGATCAATTTCCTGCGAATTGCTGGCAGTTGCCGCAGTTCTTCCAGGAATTCCAAAGGGACCATTTTTACGATTAATCCCGCATGCTGCCCAAAGTAGATTTGATAGCACCTGCAATGGCAGCTTTTTATCACTTATTTCACGAATCGTCTTCCGCTTCTTTAATGCTTTTAGTACTGATCCTCTATTTTCTTTTTCAGGTTTCAACAGTATAATCGGTTTCAGATTCTGTAAAGAAGCATTATTTTCAGCTCCGGAGGTACGCGACAATACCATTTTTATTCTTTTCTTAAACATAATATACTCCTCTCTTTTTCATTAATGATATGACCAGAATTCTTCTGCTAAAATATCAGATATTTTTGAATAATGTCTTTTCGGAAGATCATTCTGTCGACATGGATTCAATAATATTATAATTTATCCGGCATCATGAAAATATATATATTTTATCTGATTTTTCTATACGCCTGATTTCGGGATCTTACAAATTTATCGAGAGCATAAAGGCAAAAAGATCAGCAACAATTATAACTAAATATTGTTTTGAGATTGATAAACAAAAACAAAAAGCAATATTTGTTTGTTTTCACTATTGATAGCTTAATAAGCAATGAAAGTTAATTATACAATTAATTAAGAGAGAGTAAATAAAATTTAGGATTTTATGAAGCCATTTAATAATTTTGATTTGGATCCTATTTAATAAATATATTTTTACAGTAACCTTAACTAAAAGTAATTAAATGAAAAAATTATTTGTACCCCTGTTTGTCTTAGTCTTTATGGCTGAAATAGCATTTCCTCAATCCTCGCGAATAAATGGTGACTCAAAATATACGATTGGAATTTTCGGAGGATTAAATATCCCGCGACTTAGTAGTGGCAACAGTAGTGAACTTAGTCGTGATTTTGCTTCTCGTTCCGGTCTAGCCTTTGGTTTGACTGTTTCAATGGATCTCGGTTCAAATTTTAATCTTGGAGCTGATCTGATGTACTCGAGCGAAGGTGGCAAACGCGATGGGATACAGGCTTTTGATGCCTCTACCATTAATCCCCTTGTTCCGGCAGGAACTTATTTTTATGCTGTTTATAACAATGAAAGCATTTTGAATTATGCTGAGATTCCTCTTAAGTTGAAATATTTTATCCCGTTTAAAAAATCTTCAAGGTTTTTTATTGATTTTGGTCCCTATGTTGGATTATTGTTAAATGCCAAACAGAAGACGAATGGGTCCAGCATTATTTATGCAGATCGGGCTAAGACAATTGCAGTTGTTGCAGAAGCGCAGTCGTTTGATGCCAATACAGATGTTACTAAGAGCATCAATCCGATCAATTTTGGTTTAACGGGAGGGGGCGGCTTTGAGCAAAGATTTAGTTCCGGCGAGATTTTTTTGGACGTCCGTGGTGCTTATGGGTTAGTCGCTATTCAAAAATACAAACAAGACGGCAGCAGTCATAACGGCAACTTGTTATTTGATGTCGGGTATGCCTTGCACTTTTAGCAGTGACAGATATTTATGGTTCAGAACTGAGTATTTATCGTTTTGAATTTCTTAACCACTGAGTTACTCCGAGTATCAGGGAGATACACGGATTCAAATCCGTGTTTATTCCTCCGCGTCCTGATCTTTTTTTCCTCTTTTCTTTCATTAAGCCGTTATGCTATTGAGCTGTTATGATGTTATAATGTTATTTTGTCAGACCGTTTATCTGTCAAAAGTAATCTTTTTGAATTCAGCAAGCTTCAAAGCCTCTTTCCTGTAAATTTTACGGGTATGCTTTTCACCATCATCATCACTTACCCGGCTTAAACCAAAATAAGCATAGGCTGCATATTCATTCCCATAATCACCAAATAAGGAAAGATCACGTATTCCTTTATTATAATATTCCTGAGCCAGTTTATTATTATGATATCTTTTTTCCTGTAAGATCCCTTTTAAAATTATGAGCTGTGACTGAAAATATTTATTTCCTTCATCCACTGAGGAACCAGATATCAGTTTTTCAGCTTCATCATATTTCTTCATAAGCAGAAGGTTTCTTAGATAGATATCAAGATAGAGTTCATTTTCGGGGTACTTTTCATGAAGTGCTGAACAGTAATACAGACTTTCAGGAAGATTATTCTCCAAACCTAAATAGATCCATGAAAGAAGATAGGCAGATTCAGCTCCCAAAACAATTGAGCTTATGGCAGCTTTCTGAAGTTCTTTTAATCCTGTCTCCATATCTCCATGTGGAAACAAAAAAGCAAGAGATTTATATACAGGATATATTTTGGGATAGGCCTCACGGTAATATTTGTAAATTCCGGTAAAATAATATAAATCAGTACAGGATGAAGTTAAAGCAAAGGCCCGTCTGAGATGTTTGTAAGTATTTATTGTAAGAGGTGTTACCTCCATAATAAGATCATTATCTGCATAAAATGTTAACAGCATTCCCCTTGCACACAAATCAGCCAATAAATATTCTGCTTCAGATGCCAATTTATTATTCATTTCGGATAGTCTGATACACTCGTGCATGTCTTCTTCAAAGGAAACATGAAAAGAAGATGTATGTAGCATAGGATAGTTCTCCCAATAGGTCATAATACCTCTCAGAAGGTATAATATCGGATGTCCTGGATATAAGCTGGTGATCTTTATGTAAACCTCACGGGCATTATTAAACTGCAGGTTATAAATGTAATCAATGTCTTTCTTAACGAGGTTGAGAGCAGTTGTATCCTGCAGCAATTGTGCATTTACCGGGGCTGAACTAAGAAATAATAAAAGTCCCAGCCATTTCAATAATATTTTGAACCTCATTACTATCATTGATAAAGAAAATTCCCGATATAAAATTATTAAAATCTTAATTGAATCGGTAATCCGTAAGATCAATAATCATTGTGATTTTGAATTGAAAAATTACGAAATTGGTGATGAACTTTGAATGCACATTTAATCATCACTTTACCAGTGCAATACTTCACTCTTTCTATCCTTTAGCCGTACCTCCATTATGCCTCTATGCCATTGCACCCTTTTTCATATATTTGTCATCCAATCATCACTGGTTATGACTAAACGGAAACATATTATATCTTCTTTTCTTTTCGGCTTGCTATTTTTTGGGAGTCTCTCTTTAAATTATATTTCATCGAAAAATCATGCCGACTCAATAGTTATTGGCGGATTAAAACGGACCTGGCTGATCCATGTTCCTTCATCATATGATCTAAATAAACCAATGCCACTTTTAATTGTGTTACATGGAGGTGGAGGGACTGGCCGGAATATGGTGAAACTTACACAGGGCGGTTTTGATAAAATATCAGATAAAAAAGGTTTTGTTGTTATCTATCCTGACGGAATTGAAAAACATTGGAACGATGGAAGAAGAAGTGAAGAAACAGGATATCGGGCACATAAAGAAAACATTGATGATGTTGGATTTATTTCAGCTTTGATCGACCACCTTATAAATAAAATGAATATTGACCCAAAACGTGTTTATGTAACCGGAATGTCAAATGGGGCGATTATGACATACCGACTTGCCTGTGGACTGTCAGGAAAGATAGCAGCGATAGCTCCGGTAGCTGGAAATATCCCGCAAAATATATTTAAGTCTTGTGCTCCCTCAAACCCGGTTTCAGTTCTCGCAATTAATAGTACAAATGATCCTCTTGTGCCTTTCTCGGGAGGAAATGTTACCGGTCCATATGGAATGAAAAAACTAGGAAAAGTGATATCCACAGAGGAGTCTGTAATGTTTTGGGTTAATAATAATAATTGTTCGGTAAACCCGATTATTACTCTTGAACCGGATAATGACCCTATGGATGGTACCCGTGTACGAAGAAAAGAATACAAAAATGGCAAAAACAATTCTGAGGTTGTTCTATTTGTCATTGAAGGTGGAGGTCATACATGGCCCGGCGGTTATCAGTATCTTGGAAAACAAATTATCGGTAACACGAGCCACGACATAAATGCAACTAAAGTAATATGTGATTTTTTTGAAAAACACTCATTAGAATAGTTTTTACCGGAGGTGGCTATGGAGTCGCCACAAATCCGCAATCTTAATGAATCCGGATTGACTTAATTGTGAGGTGCCAGGTTATTGCATTATCTGACCTGATAACCCGAATACATTGTCCCTTACCACAAGTTCAATCACTATCACCTGAACTAACCTTTCGGGATTGATCCATTTCAAGTTTTTCAGCAATTGTAAATTCTTTACCGCATTGGATGCACACCCAATTTATCAGAAAGGCTCCGCCATAATATTCCTTCTCAAGGTGTTGATGTTCGCATGGTTCATTTCCCCATGCTTCTTTAACTTTTTGTGCTTCAGAGTATTCCATAAAAAAGAAATTGTCAGGATTATGCTGCTTTCTTATTTTGTACCTATCTTCAGTTTCATAAGCAGCTACTTAATTATATCTTATCCAGGCTAACAATTAAAGTTACGAAAGATTGGGATAATGCAGGGCAGAATCTTTAAAAAAATACAACTTACTACTTATACAACCTTTCTGTCTGTCGCAGAGTCTGTTTCACTTGAGCAGTCCCGACAATCTCTCATTCTTAGGGATGTCGGAATATTGGCTTCGCCTCAATATGCGGTGCGCAGAAAAAATAAAAATCCTGCGACGTTTGGAAATGCTCCTCTTTTCATTTGAATAAAATAACTACATTAGTATTTCAATATTAAACCAATGAATGATATTCAGATTTTGATAAATGAGCTTTTTTTAATAAAAAACAATGAACTCTGATTCAGACAGAAATTTACCTTAACAATTACAGAAAAGAACTATACTTAATTAAAAGCGATATCATGAAAAAAATTCTCTTCTCATTATTATTAATGGCTGCAGGAATTGCACCATTACTTGCCCAGGAAGATCAGGAAGGTTGCAAGGATCCGGCTTTATTTACCAGGATGCCCAATTTTCACATTTACAGATGTGAGGATAGACAATTTGACAAGTTTGAATTTCGAGTAAGTTCAGAAAAAAATCAGACTATCGAAGGGCATTTTCTTTATGTTAATTATTACCTGAATGACAATGCCCAAACCCCAGGTGGCATCCAGGTAGTCAGGAATTATACAAACGCCGTTAAAAAAATCGGAGGCCAGATCGTTTATGAATATGATGACGGGGGAATAGAGATTTCAACAATGAAACTTGTAAAAAACGGAGCTGAAGTATGGGCCGTGGTAAGTGCAGGTGGAAATGGAATGTATACGATCAATATTATTGAAAAAGAGGCAATGAACCAGGATGTTGTAGCCGATGCCAATAGCATGGCAGGCAGTATAAAGGAAACAGGTAAAGTTGCCGTCTATGGAATCTACTTTGATACCGGTAAATCAGTATTGAAACCTGAATCTCAGGGAACCCTGGAACAGATCTCAAAATTATTAAAAGCCGATCCTAACCTTAAACTTTATGTAGTGGGACATACTGATAATGTGGGAATATTCGATACAAATATTAAATTATCTAATGACAGGGCTATAGCAGTTGTCAATGCTCTTGTATCTAAGTTTTCTGTAAATGCTGCACGTCTCAAGGCCTTTGGTGACGGACCTACTTCACCTGTTGCGAGCAACGATAAGGAAGAAGGAAGGGCGCTTAACCGGCGAGTGGAGCTGGTAAAACAATAGTGACAAACCGTTTGTATTACAGGATTCAGGGTGCTTTCTTCCTTCATAGCACAGTTTATAAGAGAAAATTTATTATTTGGTCCCTGTATGAAGAAGGACGTGAAAAATATTTATATGATACCACATCTTTGCATAGAAATAGGAAAGTATCATTAATGCAGTCATGAAGGTAAATAATAATCCAAAAAATTTACCTGCAACAGATTTTCCTGATTTGATAGCTTTTACGGATATATACTTAACCCAGATTTCGAGTTTTATAAAAAGAGGATACAGGATCACTACTGTTATTGCCATACCCAGAAATGTGAACGCGACTTGATTATAGTGGTATTTATAGCTTACCATATAGTTAGTTATAGCATAAGTTATAAGATTTACTGAAAGTATAGTAAGCGACACTACAACAAATCTGAAGAAATATCGGTACATAATAAAGCATTTTTGAGCGCTTAAAATTATTCTTTTATCGGGAAATGGCAACTTTCTGCATAATATTCACAACAGAGGCAACAGTTTATTTGGGTACTATGAGAAAAGAAACACAACCTCTTCTTCCTCCTTTTTCACTATCTTCGCCAAATCTTATAAATCAAATTAAATTATCGGGATAAAAGTGATATTCGATGAATTAGATCTGAATCCGGAGTTGCTGGAATCAATTGATTACATGGGCTTCAGGGAGACAACTCCAATCCAGGAAAGAGCCATTCCGGTCATCTTATCTGGCAGAGATCTTATAGCCTGTGCACAGACAGGTACCGGAAAAACAGCTGCCTACCTGTTGCCTATAATGAATTATATTTCAGAAAAACGGCCCGTTCATACACACACTCTTGTACTGGTACCAACACGTGAACTTGCCATTCAGATTGACCAACAAATACAGGGATTGGCTTATACATTGAACATTACATCAATAGCTGTTTATGGTGGTGGTGATGGCAGTGGATGGGACCAGGAGAAAGTTGCCCTCTCGAAAGGGGCCGATATTATTGTAGCCACACCAGGAAGGCTGATCTCACATCTTAATCAGGGATATGTGAAATTCAACAAGATAGAAGTATTGGTTCTTGATGAAGCCGACCGGATGCTCGATGTTGGGTTTTATGACGATATAATGCGTATTATTTCCTATTTGCCAAAAATTCGTCAGACGTTGATGTTCAGCGCAACTATGCCTCCAAAGATACGGACAATGTCGAAGCATATTATGAAAAATCCGGTGGAAATAGCTCTTGAAATGTCAAAACCTGCCGAAGGTGTCATACAGGCTGTATATATGTTAAGCGATAATCAGAAGCTACCTCTGATAAATAGTCTTATAGCCGACAACCCTGATTACCACAGCATTTTGATATTCAGTTCGACCAAAAAGAAATTGAGTGAGATTGTACGGGGGCTGCGATCAAAAAATTATATGGTTGAAGGCATCTCATCTGATCTAGGGCAGAGAGAGAGAGAAGATATGCTCCTGAGGTTCAGAACGCGCAAAACCCGTGTCCTGGTGGCTACCGATGTGTTGAGCCGGGGAATCGATATTAAGGATATCAATCTTGTAATAAATTTTGATGCTCCGTCCGATGCTGAGGATTATGTACACCGGGTTGGTCGGACTGCACGTGCTGAAACTACAGGTGCAGCAGTTACACTTGTCAACAGGGTGGATTTACCAAAGATGCAACGCATTGAAAAATTAATCGGGTACAAGGTTAATAAAGAGCCACTACCGGCTTTTATAGCGGAAAAACATGATAAGAGTCCCGACCACCAACCTTCCCTGATGAAATCTGAAAAGGGCAGGTTTAAACGGAGATATAATCAAAAAGGCAGGAGGCGGGGAGCAAAAGACAAACCCGGTATCTGACTGGGCCACATGTTTGGCGTTAGGGGTCAAGACACATTATGCCTTTACGTCATTGAGTCGTAGTACCATTAACTTGACTATTTTTTATTCTGATGAAATTTCCCTTTATTTGAGTTACATTGCTTAAATCGTTAAAAAGACCTTACATGATCTACAGGACTACATTCCCTCTTTATTTCTTAACAGTTATTTTTCTCATTTTCTCCAACCAGTCCAGTTCTCAGGATAAGAACTGGACTCACTTCAGAGGAAGCAATATGAACGGTATTGCATTATCGGAAAATATTCCGCTGAAGTGGGATGATTCCACAATAAGGTGGAAAATAAAAATTCATGATAATGGTTATTCTTCACCCGTTGTTTATAACAATCAGATTTGGATAACGACGGCAAAACCAGATGGAAAAGAGCTTTTCGCTGAATGTATCGATTTCCAAACCGGCAAAATTATTTATGACATAAAGGTTTTTACACCTGACGAAGTTGAAGGGAAGCACTCGATAAACACATATGCTTCTCCCACTTCATGCATCGAAAAAGGCTTCGTATACGTTCATTATGGAAGCCTGGGAACAGCCTGCATAAATACTGATAATGGTTCAGTTGTCTGGAAACGTACTGACTTCAAATGTAAGTTTGTCCAGGGAGCAGCTTCTTCAGCTATAATTTACAAAAACCTTCTAATTCTGCACTTTGAAGGCGTAGATGCAAGGTATATTGTTGCACTGGATAAATCGAACGGAAAGCTTATCTGGAGAAGTGACAGACCAGCCGAACCCTATAAAAAGTTATCTGAAATTGGAAGAAAAGCATATATAACACCTATCATAATAAATGTAAAAGGAAGTGACATGCTTATCTCCAATGGCTCTGCAGTCTGCATAGCATATGATCCTGGTACAGGTAAGGAAATATGGAGAGTAGTGAATGGAGCCGAATCGACTGTAGCCATGCCTTTTACAGAAAATGGAGTTGTCTACTGGTATGCAGGTTTCATGGTTGACACTGATGGCACAAAATTTACCGAGCTTCTTGCAGTTAATCCTGTGGGCAATGGCGATATAACCGCTACCAATATCCTATGGAAAAAACACGATGAACTGTCAAATAATCAGATGCTTACACCTGTCATAAAGGACGGTCTTATTTATACTGTCAACACAAGGAACATCCTAATGTGTATTGATGCTAAAACAGGAGAAGATATCTGGTCAACACATGTTTTGTCAAATTATAATTCTTCACCGGTATACGCAAATGGCAATATCTGGTTTTTCTCTGTAAAGGGTGACGTACTGGCAATAAAGGCAGGAAGGAAATATGAAGTTGTCGCACAGAATCAAATGGATTCAGGAATCTGGGCAACGCCTGCAATTTTAAGGAATTCAGTGATAATAAGAACTGAAAAGTATTTGTATAAAATCGGAGGTGAATAATCTCTGGTTTTATGTTTCACGAAATCCATT
>Ga0302206_1000151_pt1 | contig 29415 bp, 25 predicted proteins | sample II_Fen_E2_1_FD_194581 | JGI IMG/M metagenome (GOLD analysis project Ga0302206, IMG submission 194581) | Peat permafrost microbial communities from Stordalen Mire near Abisko, Sweden - II_Fen_E2_1 | ecosystem: Environmental > Terrestrial > Soil > Wetlands > Permafrost | place: Sweden: Abisko...
GCAACTGGCCATAAAAGTAATTCAACCAAGGTTGATCCGGATCGAAAGGAATAAAGTTCCAGGAACCATCTTTGAAGATAATTGACCTGTATAACCCGTAGCAAAAACAGAATACAAGGAACGCTATTATCCCTGTCACATATACCTTTAGGATGAGATCTATTCTTTTCTTTATTTCATATCCCGGCGAAAAGAGCAGGATCGGGAAGACAAGCAATGACAATCTTCTGAAGAATAAAACGGAACCAGTATGAATATTATCAGAGTAAAACAATCCAATTAAGAATATAAGATTTAGACCCAGAAATAAAAATAATAAGGAACGGACTTTATTCTCATCTTCAGATATTTTCCAATTGCGTAATTTGAAATCAATAAGCCAGAAAAGTATCCAGGCAATTATAAACGGCGGCATATAATCATTATGCACTGCAAGCACGAGGATAGCAGAAATTGCAGAAATAAAGGCCAGATAACCAGATCTTGAGAACGCTTCTCTGATAGTTTTAAATATAGCTATCATCTAGTGATGGTAATTAATGTTTCGGTTTAAGATCCCGGGTTAATTGAAAATTGAATTAAGATTCAAAGCGTGTACATTATTTGAATAAACTAATGAATATCTTTCTTTTAGCTTTTTTGATATCTGGAGGTGGCCATTGCAATTTATAAACTGAACTATTTTCCCTTCCAGTGAAACCTGATCTCCCGGTGAAGAAATGAAAGGGTAATCCGCCCCAAGCATTTCCTTGATTAATCCCACATTTGTTGAAATAACCGGAGTACCTACTGACATTGCTTCCAGCAGGACTAAAGGCTCTCCTTCATTAAAAGATGGGAGTATTAAACAATCTGCCTTTTCAATTACAGCAAACTTCTCTTCTCCTGTAATGACTTCTCCGACTGAAATATTCCTATTACAGTATCTCAGAATCTTTTCCTTTATTTCTGCTGTCGGAAATGCACCATAAGTATGAAGAGTAATATCCGGATATTTTGTCAAGAGTTTTGAGAACACCTCCATAAGATCAAAAATTCCCTTTTCGAATAAATAATTCGAAATATATATAAAATGATAGTTCTTCTTCTCAGTTAGTGTATTATCAAACTCGTATTCAACAGTATTATGTAAAACAAAAACAGGTTTGGCAAATATTTCATTAAATGCCGTTTTTTGAATTTCGGATAAAACTATTATTTTCCCCGATAATTTTATCACAAGATTGGCCAGCAACCTGTTGAATAAATTTTTACCATACCAAATATTGAAATCTCCACGGTGAATATGAAGTATCACCTTACCCCTATTAAATAATCGAAAACAGATTATTGAAAAAAGAGTTTTTAGCCCCCCACTAAAAGATATGGAGAAGGTCAGATAAAAGAAATCAAATTTCTTTTGAAATGCTTTGAGAAGGATCAGGCAATGATCCTTTACTCTTCTAAATATCTTTATAAGCGCTTTCGGGCCTTTACTGCTAAGAGTGCTTTTTTCCTTTATAATAACAATTTCAAAATTGCCTTTTAACAATTTGAGATTCATCATGTTGGAATAGGCGATCCCATGAATTGCATCGGGTGGCAATTCTCCATAAAACAGCAATGATCTTTTACCTGACATCCTTATTATGCTGTTTAAAGATCTGAAATATTATCACTCTTCAGGATCTCCGAATAATTTCGAAGATTCGATGAATAATTCTTTGTTAACCATTGAAAAAAATCTTCCAGATCATCCCACAAAGAAAACTGTTCGATCTCCCAGCTGTGACCCCACACTATCATTCTATGTATTCCCTGGTAAGTATTAAGACCTTCAATTATTTTCTTTATAAGATCGAAGTACCTGTCTTCTGATAAATTCTTTAAAATGGCCGGACATATGAGCGACATATTTTTTACACTATTGTAAAGCAGCGACAATTTTCCACGATCATAAAAATGTATAGCAGGACGTATCAAAAATGCGCCTCTTCCTAATAGTGAACCTGTGTCGGCTGTCCTTGCTGAACTAAAATACCGGCGGGTCATCTTAATCAGTTCGCTATTATACTTTCCGCCTGGAAAACAGAAGTGAGCAATTTCTTTGCCGAGTAGTTGCTCCAGATAGTCTTTTCCAGAAACAATTTCCACCTGAGCCTCAGTCAAAGGAAGCTTTGAAAGATATTTATGCGAATATGTGTGTGCGCCGATTTCAAATCTATTATTATCGATTTTTTTTATGTTCTCCGCAGATAATACCTTTCTTTCAGGATTCGTTGCAGGTATAAAAAACATACCGGGAATCTTGTATACTGAGGAAAGATCCATTAGCTTCATATCTTCGTCAGCTCCGTCATCCCAGGAAAATGCTATTAAAACCATAATTTATAAAACGGGCAGATCTTGTACTTCAGATAAACCACTCCCAATTTAAAGTCGGAATATAATAAATATTAAATGGAAAAGGTTCAGGAATTAACTTGTGCCGGATCTGACAAATTCTTCTCAGGTCCCAGTGTATCAATTGAAAGTCTGACAACCTTATCAAATATAGCTCTTTGATTTTCCGGTGTCCATTGCTTCTTTATTGCATCGAAACAATCCTGCTCAATAAGTTTCTTTTTCCCGGTAGAAACAAACTCTTCTATTTTGGCCGATAAATCATTTATATCATCCTCTTTAAAGAACTGACCTGTTATACCTGTTTTAATCACTTCAACTTCCGGTCCCTGGTTTTCCAGGTTGCCATGTGTTATTACGGGGGTTCCGAGGGATAAGCAATGTATTGCGGTCAGACCAACACTACCAGGTGAGATACAGCAATCTGCCATCATGATAAACTTTGCATTTATCTTCTCATCATAGTTTTCTCCAAACAGACAGATAGAATTATGTATTTTAAGAGAATCTTTCAATTCTCTTAGTTTCAGCATCTCTGGCCCTCCCCCAATAATCAGACAATTAAATCTTTTGCCTTTTGTGTTCAATATTTCCAATGCTTTCAGCAGGTAAGGGACTTTTTTTTCTTTTGTAAGCCGGCCCAGAAAGATCAGCACTGGATCATCAAAAGAAAATGGGAATAGCTCTTTCCGTATTTTTATAAGATCGTCTTTAGCAACATCTGAAAAAAAACTTTCATGAACATGGAAGTTAAGCGAATTATAAACAGTAAAAACCCGGTTTTCCGAAAAACCTGATTTTAGCATCAGATTTCTTGACCTGTTTCCATAAATGAGATGAAAGTCCGCAATTTTATAAAATACTATCCTGAAAAAATATTTTATATTTTTCTCATTCCCGTATAATCCATGGCCCCAGAAGATAACAGGCTTCCTTCTTAATTTACATACAATTGCTGCCACCCAGGTTGAAAGACAATTCATTTCTCCATTGAAGATGTAGGCATCATATTTAGTTCTCAGACATTTGTATATGACACCTGACTGATAAATAAGTATATTTTTAATATAAATATTTTTAAGAAAATACCAGTTAAATGAGCCGGATTTATTAAGGCTTCTCGACTCGCAAACATCTATTGTTTTAATTGAGGAATATCCCTTACAGGAAGAATAGAAGTAATAATCTATGGTTTCCGAATTACTAAGTTCTCTCCATAGTGGCTCTGAATATAATGGAGCAATATTAGCAAATATGCCACAGGTGATTTTCATTCAGTATCAACTGAATTTAAGGTCAGTATTTTCCTCTCATAACTGGAGACCACAAAAAGCAATAACATGCTGACTATTGAGCTGCATATTACTTCTATAGTTACATAAACCTTTAAAAATGATTCAAAGCTCAAATGATTGAAAAAGACCAACATAATAATAGCAACAAAGTAAAATATCTGCCAGATACTGAGAAGCTTAATCTTTTTCAATGAAATGAAAATACTGCTGAATGAGGAAGTCAGAAAATTAAAAGCGAATGACCATACGAGGATCCGTGATATTCTACCTGATATTTCCCAGTTTGGTCCAAAAAAAAGTCTGAATAATTCATCGCCAAAGAGCAGAATTACCGCAATCTCAGCAAAGACTATAAGCGATATGATCTTTAGTACATTTAAAAGATCACCTTTTATGCTCAGATTTAATCTATCCTTTTCGGAAATCCTTTGAAGCAGTACATTCGATAATGAAGTCGCGATGAGAGCCAGTGGTACTGACAGAAGTAATTTGCATAGATCAAAATAGCCAGTGCTTTCAGAAGAAAAGAATTTATTTATCATAATTACAGGCAGCAGAAAACTACATGCCTCCATAAATGCAGGCAGAAAATTATATTTTGGATAATGGGAATATCTTTTTAACACATACATTGTCCTGCGAGGACTAAATAATTTTATTGATAAACCGGTTTTTATTCCTTGAACCAATCCTGAAGTGATATTTGCAATATGACCTGATAGATCTCCAAAAATCAATCCATTAGCTACCCGTGTAAACACGAAAGTAATCTGAGCTGCGCCCTCCGCCCCACGGCGAACAAACTTATTTATTGAAATAGCCATGAATCCCTTCTTCCTAATAAGCCAATAGTTTATGCTCTGGTAGAATCCAAATAAAAAAATGCCTGCTGGTAGGAGAAGTAAATAGATGTAAAACTTTTGTTGAAGGTTTAAAATAGAAAGAAGTTGTGTCTTAAAAATAAGAATAACAATAAACAGGATGAGATTAAAGACAAAATTTAATATTACAGACAGAAAAAAAACTGCCATTGCTTCATTATCTTTTTCCGGGATTATAATTGCCAGTTCATACCTTAATGAGGAGATGACAATTAATATACCAAGCAGGCTCATATATACGCTATATGCACCAAAAGTATCCGGAGTAAATGATCTTCTCAGGAGTGGTTGTAACAGTATAGGTATTAACTGGGCAAATGCGGTACCGGAAATCAGAATGACACTGTTTCTCAGAATATCGGACTTAATAAGTCTTAAAGAATTGAATCTCAAAACCAGGTTTATGAATTAGAATATCAGAATTCCGACGCTGTCAGAAGGGCATCCTCTTGTCAACAATTCGTGTAATCCGATAATAAAGGAAAAGAGTCAGAAAAAAAAGAGGAATCTGGAGGAATTTAAACTCCCTGTATATCAAAATCATTAATAATACAAAACTATTGATAGCTATTAAGCACATGTTTACTTTTAAATGGGAGAAGCCAGACTGGACAATTCTTTGATAAACATGCTTCCTGTGAGCCTCACTAAGTTTCTCACCATTACGCCATCTGCGATATAGAGTAAGTGTTGCATCGAACCAGAAAGGAGATGAGAGCATTATCCAGTTCAGTATTGAAAACTTATAGATGTTGTGAAAGTAGATTCCCAGAATAACCAGTATAAATCCAAGCTGAGTACTTCCAACATCACCCATAAAAATCTTTGCTTTAGGCCAATTCCAGATAAGGAAACCAAAAACGCATGAAATTAATAACAGGTTTATCAGATTTCCCGATACCATAAGCAAAACAGAGCATATTATAATTGCTTCAGTCGAAGCGAATCCATCTACCCCGTCCATAAAATTGAAAAGATTGATAAACCAAACTATTCCAACTATAGCTGCCGGATACACCAGAAAATCATAGTTTATATTGATCTGAGGCATAATAAGAGGACGCAGTCCTCCTAAAAAGATGAAAGCCAGGATGGCTGTTAGAAATTGTATTATAAGTCGGATCAGAGGTTTTAGTCCATTTATATCATCTATCAGGCTTACAATAGCCAATAATATTCCGCTCAATAAAGCAAAAAAGAGGTTCCGCTCGATGATCCCACAAAAAAATAAAATTGTTATCCCTATATACCAGGTAAGTACAATTGCTATTCCGCCACCTTTGGGAGTTGGCAAATCGTGTAAACTTCGCTCGTTTGGTATAACTATTATTTTATTTCTGACAGCATAGCGCATTATCAGATAAGTTAAAATAAATGAGATAATTCCCAATAAAATGATAATGCCGATGATCAGTATGATATTCAAATTATTGAAAATTAGAAATATTAATAATGTTTAATTAACGAATGCTGCTATGTTATAGTTATTTATTTTCTAAATAGAATGATACCATTCTTTTTATACCTTCCTCAGTTGTGATGGAAGGTTGATAATCCAATTGTTGTCGTGTACAATTGTTTTCAAATTCAAATGAACCGAATAATTTATCAAGTTTATCCGGAACAAGAAAGTAGAGAAATCGTAAAATTATCCCCGGTAGCTTAACCAGAAGTACTTTTTTCCCCATGGATTCTGATATATAATTTATTATTTCAGTCGTAGAATGTGCCTGCATGTCCATAGCAATAAATACTCCTGAAGCACTTTTTTCAATAATCTTATCAATGAATCCAACCAAATTTGCTACATATGTAAGATTCCTTCTGTTTTCTATCTTATCAAATGGAAGAACAGGAAGCAAATCGACAAGTTTTATCAGACTCATCATATTGGCCTTCACACCTTCACCATAAACCAGTGGAGTTCTGATTATCGAAACAATGAAATTTTTGTCTTCCAGTTTCTTAAGGTCCTTTTCAGCAGCATACTTACTCTTTCCATAGGCATCATCAGGGAAACATTCTGAATTTTCATTTCTCAATTCAGAACTATTTATAAATCCGCCATATACCTTTAGAGTACTTAGAAATACAAATTGCCTGATTCCCGATTTCTTTGCATGGCTTGCCACTTCCAGGCATAAATCCCTGTTGACTCTGAAATACTCCTCCTCTTCTATCTTATTCGATTGATGTACAATTGCGGCCAAATGCAGTACTACGTCATAATTTCCATAATTTATGTCCTCAGGTCTTTTATCCAGCAATGACACTTCTTCAATACTATCAAAATTCGAATATTTGCAGAAATTTGCACCCACAAAACTATTGGCCCCGGTAATTAAAACTCGTGTCATATTAGCTTGTCAGGTAACTCGGCTGTCACCTTTTTACCAAAAAATTCAAATATTTTAGTTATATATTTTGAGTAGATAAAGAGATAATTCGTCCTAAGCCCATTTTCCCGGCATGCCCTGGCAATTTCTCTATTAAGCGTAATATTGCTCCTGATCGATTTATTGCTAATTCCCCCGGTCCTCATAGATACAAAAGGCATTTCGAGATATTTGAACGTAATTTTATGTATATATAAAAACCGGACTAATAGTTCAAAATCTGCACCAATTTTATAATCAGTTTTATAGTATCCCAACTTCTCGTAGCACTCCCTTTTAACATAAAAACTTGGATGAGCAGGCATATATCCGAATTTGAATCTGCCAGGATTAAAATGTTTTGACGAATAATATCGTACGACCTTTGAAGTTAGAACCGGATCAATAAACTGAACGTCGCCAAATACGGCGTCGACATTTTTATCTTTAAATACATTCATTACCTTTTCGATAACTTCGTTATCATATAGAAAATCATCAGAATTCAATATCCCTACGATATTACCCGTTGCTAACTTGATACCTTTATTCAGAGCATCATACATTCCATAATCAGGTTTCGAAATAAATCTGGAAATTTTACTGCCAAATGAAGAAACTATTTCCAAGGTCCCATCCGACGAAGCACCATCAATAACAATATACTCTATGTTAGGATATGATTGAGCTAAAACAGAATTGATAGTATCAGCAATAGTAGTGACACTATTATAGGAAACGGTTATCAATGATACCGTAGGATTATTCATTAATTACTCACTTGAGCTTAAATGATCATTGACAATCTCCTCATTTTCAACTATTATTGTTATGCCCATACCTCCTCCAATGCAGGCTGCTGCCATACCATATTTGATATTTTTCCTTCTCATCTGGTGAATCAGGGTTACAAGAATTCTTGCTCCACTTGCTCCTATAGGGTGGCCCAGTGCAATAGCTCCGCCGTTAACATTAAGTTTATCAATCCTTATGTTAAGGTCCCTCACAACGGCTATTGTTTGTACTGCAAACGCCTCATTTATTTCAGCCAATCCAATATCATCAATAGTCAGGCATGCATTTTTCAGTGCTTTTTTACAGGATTCCACCGGACCAATTCCCATTACTGAAGGATCTACCCCCGCAGTTGCATAACTCAAAATTCTGGCTAAAGGCTTTACTCCTAGCATATTGGCTTTCTCCCGTGACATCAATACCAGAGCGGCAGCACCATCATTAGCAGTCGATGAATTTCCGGCAGTAACTGTACCATTGGTTTTAAATACAGGTTTAAGTGAACTGATCTTTTCAAATGTAGTACCATATCGAATATTCTCATCCTTTTCAACAATAATAAGTTGATCCTTAATTTTTGACTGAACTGATACAATTTCTTCATTGAACAGATTATCATATTGTGCCTTTTCTGCCCTATTCTGGCTCATTACGGCAAATAAATCCTGTTCTTCCCTTGTTATTTTATAAAGGTCTGCTATATTTTCAGCAGTTATTCCCATTGTATAATTCCCAAAAGCATCAGTTAGTGCATCATTAACCATGGAATCTATCAGTCTAACTTCTCCTTTTTTTGTTCCCCATCTCATTTCCTTTAGAAGAAAAGGAGACTGGCTCATATTTTCAGTGCCTCCGGCTACAATTATATCACTCTCCCCGGATGAAATAGCCAATGATGCCAGGCATACAGCTTTCAAGCCTGAGCCGCAAACCATATTTACAGTCATTGAACACTTATCTATAGGGATACCAGCCATAATAGCCGATTGTCTGGCGACATTTTGACCAATTCCTGCCTGAAGAACGCACCCTAAAACAACTTCATCTATCAAAGCAGATTCAATATTTGCTCGTTGAATTGCTTCAGCAATCACATAACTTCCCAGGCTTGCTGCGCTTATCTCCAGGAAAGAACCTCCAAAACGGCCGACAGGAGTTCTGCAAGCACTTGCTATTACAATATCATTTTTCATATAATGGTTTTACCCGTAGTCTTGTATAAAGACATTATCCAGAAAATCTGATTAATCAGAAAAGGAAATCCAAGGCCCTTCGACCGATGCAAAAACACTAAAAAAATTAAATATAATTAATTTAACGAATTCAATTCAGTCTTGGTATTCTTGAAAATGGAATGCATAATAAATGGTAGAATTACAAAAAATCCCATGATTGGAGGATCAAAAGGATTTCCTCCACTGAAAAATGTAAAGTAAAATGCGATTAAAAAGAAAATGAAAAACAAAGGATACTCTTTGCTATATTTAATATAATAATAAAAAACCTTGAACAAAAAAATCACATAAAAAATCAATCCAATTATTCCTGAGTATAATAGTATAAACAAGAATGGATTGTGAGGATAATCAGTTTTAGTTTTATTACTTAGAAAAAAGTATCCGTACCAGTTTAAAAAAGAGAATCCACCACCAAATATTTTCTGACTCCAGCTATATTCTTTATCAAAAATTTGGACTGCAAACTTCCATCTTGCTATTCTATCATCACCAAAATTATCCATTGATTTATTAACAAACAAATTTGCCCTATAACCATGATAAGTTGTATCCTCTGAGACAAGCCTGGCAAACCAGACCCGAACAGGATCGCTATCATTTGCAATGTTAATCTTAGTAAAAATTTTGTTCATTGAGAAACTGAAAAAACCTGCTTTTGTCAGAAAATTAAGACCTGATGATGAAAGGTCAGGCTTTTGTCCCGATATAACAGATAAATTTTCTTTAAAACGTTTAACATTATAACTTTCACCTTGTTTAGAGGTGTTGTTAGGACTTTGATCTGACGACACCATTTTAGATTCAGGATAAGCAAAAATTACATACCCTTTTAATTTTGAGAAGTTCGATACTCCTCCTTTATTCATATATAAATAGAGTGTAAAACCCCCGTCCAGACAATTTAACGGAAGAGTAAGTTTTTGCCAGCAGCCTTTGTTTTTTAAATCATACCATTTATCTCGATTTCCGGTTAACGAACCCTCTGCCCTAAGAGCCGCGGCATCACCATCAAAATCTTCAGAAACATAACAAAACACTGAAGCAATAAGAGAATCTCCTGTTTTTACATTTTCATTTTTAAGCTTTAAAAAATAATACGAATGCGTAGCTGACGCAAAACCTAAACATGCATTGTCTAACAAGTAGCCTTTAGTTCCCGCCGGAACAATTTCTGCATTTTTACCAGTGATGGTTCTGGTAATTTTATAATTTCCATTGCCATCCCATGTTTCAGGGTCTTTCGGATCAAAAACAGGTCGCCAGAACTTATAATAAAACTTATTCCCATCTATATTTTTATCAAAAAAATGTACATATCGAAAAACTGTTTCGCTAATCAAATTTTTAGTAAATGAAATATTTTTGATTCCTATATTTTCTAAAACACTGTTTTTAAAGTATACAGAAGTATTGAATATCAGTAAAGCCAAAAGGATTACAGACAAAGAAAAAGAGAGAATATAATATCTGGAATTTTTACTTAAAGACTTTATTTTTAAATTATCACTAAACAAACTCCACAGTTGAACAACTACTAAAAAAAAGAAAAAAATTATGAACAACAATACGCCCCTTTTTGATCCTGAAAATAAATAATTTAAAGAAAAGACAAATAAAAGGCAGTTGTATACTATTTTTTTGGATTTTGATAAATTCTGAAAAGAAACAAACACAATAGCCAAAAAACCAAAAAAAACCGGTACCAGAGCAAAATTATTATCAACTATTGCTCTGTCTTTATGTATATATTGATCATTAAAAACTTCGGTATATGTAGAAGCATAAAAAAATGAATACAATCTTTGCACAGATATTATTAGTGCAAACAGGATTACCAGTTGCAATAATGACTTATAAAAAAGTCTGAAATCATCCGAATCAGAGATAAAAATCTTAAGAAAAAACATAAGAGATAATAGTATAATTATATTTATTATATCCTTAATTACCATGAGGTAAATCTTCTCTGAGAAGAAGCAGGCCAGAATAAAGTATAAAGAAAGCACAAGGACCAGAGGAATAGATGTTCTCAAATCCTTAAGGCCGGAAATGATTTTTTGACGATAGTCAGTCAAAATGTATAAACTTATTATTAAATATACTACCAGAAAAGGATACTTTAAAAAAGGGACAGCAGCGTGAGACAGAAATAAGATGACACAAAAACTAATTAAGAAAAGTTCATTCCTTTTTCTGCCCAAACCACTGAATAAAATATTCAACATTGATTTACAAGATTTTAATAATCACTTCTCATAAAAAATATTTATAAACCTATATCCCTGGTTTTTTTATTGTTCAGAATCATTTTTATCGAATCTAAAATGAATAATTTATTTTCGTCTGTCAAACTGGAACCAGACGGAAGACAAAGGCCAATATCAAAAAATCTTTCAGAAACACCATTTAAATAAGAAGGACAATTACGAAATACTGGCTGTAAGTGCATTGGTTTCCAGCAGAAACGAGACTCAATATTTTGTTTTTCAAGGCCTAGTAATAAATCAATATTTGAAATCCCTCCTGTTTTAATAGTGTCCACCAATATTGTGGTTAACCATCTGTTAGAAAAGAAGTTTTCTTTCTCCAACGAAAACGAGATTCCTGAAAATTCTTTAAGTGACTGTGAATAAAACTCATAATTTGCTTTTCTCTGATTCACCCGTTCGTCTATAACCTCCAATTGACCCCTGCCAATACCTGCTAAAACATTACTCATCCTGTAATTATATCCTATATGAGAATGCTGGTAATAAGGTGCATTATCTCTGGCCTGTGTTGCCAAAAACCTAGCCTGGTTAATATACTCTTCATTATCTGATATCAGAGCCCCTCCGCCTGAAGTTGTGATTATTTTGTTGCCGTTAAATGACAGAATGCCTAACTCCCCGAAGGTACCAACAGGTTTTCCCTTATATTTACTTCCAAGTGCCTCTGCAGCATCTTCAATGACAGGTATTTCATAATTCCTTGCAATCGTCATTATTTCATCAATTTTTGCAGGCATTCCATACAAATGAACAACAATAATTGCTTTTGGTTTTATTTTTTTTGCGATACGGTCTTTGATAGCTTCCTCTAAGAGATCGGGGCTCATATTCCATGTATCCGGTTCACAATCAATCAGAATTGGAATTGCCCCCTGGTATACAATAGGATTAACTGTGGCTGAAAATGTAAATGAAGATACCAATACCTCATCGCCTGTCTTTACACCTAAGATAATCAATGCCAAATGAATGGCAGCTGAACCTGAACTTAAAGCAGCAACGTGTTTAATCTGCAAATAAGCTCCAAGTTCCTCTTCAAAAGCATTTACATTAGGACCAAGAGGAGCAATCCAATTTGTATCGAAGGCTGACTGAATATACTTCATTTCTGCACCGCACATGTGTGGGGCAGAAAGCCAAATTTTTGAACTCATATCAATAGTTTTTTCTAAAAATTGTTCTAAATATTATTTTAACATCGAGTATGATTGTATGATTTTCGTAGTACTCAAGATTTAGTCGCACTTTATCAGGAAATAGTGTCCCATCATTAAATTTTTCGGGATTTTCCACATTTGCCAGTAAATCCTCTTCATTTGAATACCGAAGTGTCGCTGGTCCAGTAATACCTGGTTTTAACTCAAGAATTTTCCTGTCATTTCCAGTTAGCTTGTCGGCATATCCAGGAACATCTGGCCTAGGTCCGACAAAACTCATATCACCAATAAGGATGTTCCACATTTCCGGCAATTCATCCAGTTTAAGTTTTCTCAGAACCGCCCCGACTTTGGTAATCCTTTCATCTCCTTTTACGGAAATGCTCTTTTTAGCTTCGTTTACTATCATAGTTCTGAACTTGTATATAGTAAACAACTTACCATATTGTCCGATTCTATTTTGTCTGAAAAATACCGGCCCTTCACCTGACAATTTGATGAGTACGCCAATTATAATAAATAGAGGGGATGTCAGTAATAACCCGAGTATTGAAAAAACTTTATCAAACAGGTTTTTCATTATCAACTAATGCTTTCAATAAATTTAGCTGCTAACATGCTATAATCTAAATCTGATTTAGCATATTCACTACCCCTTAGTCCCATAGATTTTCGATCAATATCCGACATTCCTTGAAATTTCTGAATTGCATTAAATACAGCTTGAGGATCTTCAGCCGGGACAGTAATCCCACAATTAATTCTCTCAACAATATCATTTTCAACGTCAGCAGAAAGCAATATAGGTTTTGCTGCTAACATATAGTCTATTAATTTATTAGGTGATATTCCGTATTTATGCAAAATTGACTTTACTCCACCGATATAAAGTATATCAAATAACAATAAAATGTTTGGGATTGATTTTTTTGGTACAGAATCAAGGAAAAAAACGTTTTCCAGATCTTTAGACATTTTCTGCAGTTCAGGCTTCGCAGGACCGTTGCCCACAAAAATAAATTTTATTTTGTCGTCATTCTTACATATTCTTGCTGCTTCGATTAAAGTATTAAGTGTATTGGATGGACTATGGCCTCCGGCATATCCAATCAATATATTATTAGTATTATTTCTTAAACTGCCAAAAAGTTTTAAATGCTCTGAAGAAAGTTCTTCCCTTATATTTTCATATTCATCCCTGTCAAATCCATTAGGAATATGAACAAATTTCTTAGGATTCAGGCCATGTGAAATCATATATTCTTTAGCATTTCCCAATAATGAAACTACGATGTCTGAATTTCTATATGCGTAATTCTCTGCCATTTGCATCATTAGTATAAAGGGATGGTATTTCGAAAACCCTCCGATAACCATTGGTGAAAGTGGCCATAAATCATGAACTTCAAAACATAATTTAGATCCCGAAATTTTAGCAATTGAATTTGCCGGATAAATATCTAGTGGATAAGTTGAAGAGGCTATAACTACATCCGGCTCAGACATCTTATAAATATCCTTTTTATTCAGGAATAGCTTGATAACAAAACTCAGCATATTCAAAATCCTTTTACCATTTGTTATATATGAAGGAGTTTTTATCCAGATATATTTGATACCTTGTTCTTCAGTTGTTTGTAAATCTCTTGTAACATTTGGCTGGACAGTTCTCAGATGGGAAAAGGAAGCTCCGATTATTGTAACAGAATGACCCTTTTTAACCCATTCCTTGGCAAGATAGTAAGGTCTGAATTCCATTCCCAGCGTTGGGCTGCCAGTATAATGGTTAATTATTAAAATGTTCATTGAATCAACCTTATCATATTAGTAACCTATATAAATAATTTTCAAACTGCACTTGATTCTGATATCGGTTTTCAAAAAAAATCAGAAACTAAATTTACTGGTAAAACCACGTTCAGTGTAAATTCTTATTCCCCACTTTCGAACATAATCCCGTAAATCATCTGTTTCAACATCTTCATCTCCCCAATATTCAAATGTTAAAGAATTGAATTTAAAGTTATTCATATAGACGAACGGAAATTCAATTTTAATATTTGGTGTAATACCATGGTAATTAGCGATTGGAATATAGGTTTTAATTATTTCATTTAGTTTTTCTTTTTGCTGTTCATAGGTCAAAGGAATTATCTCTTTTATAAACTTAACTGGAGAACCCGCATAAATACCGCTTCTGGATATACTCTTAGTCACAACGCTCTGTGCACCAATAACCGTATTAGCAACAATTTCAACACTCATCAATATTAGGCTTCTGTATCCAATTATGACACCATTTCCAATTTTAATTCCTGAAAAAGAAGCAGGGAATCCTTCCAGGACAGATAACCAGTAGCCATGAGTCAGAAATGAAGTATCAGGTGAGAGTCCCACATCATTGCCAATTTCGACAGGTTCACAGACATTTATAAAATTGTTATGAATAGTGCATCTGTCGCCAATCGAAAAATTTGCATCAGGATGTTGTCTCCCTCCTCCGCCAATCCTTAAACCCGAGGAATGGAAAAGATGTTTTCCTATTCTAATATTATTACCTCTTATATTGATGTCATTCCCAAGATGACTATGATCTCCAACACTAAAGGTTCCCTTTACTGCAATAGAAATATCTTTGCCAAGATGTACATTATTTCCAATTTCAATAGTACCAGCTTCTATTTTAATATTCTTCTTTATGTCCTCGTATTTCATTATTGCTTATTATTAATATAAACCACCATTAATATTTAAACAGGTACCATTAACATAATCGCTATCAATCAGAAAATTAACTGCATTTAGTATATTCTTTTTATCGCCAAATTCATTCGTCGGGATTTTTTCTTTTATCTTTCTCTGCAACTCGGCAGATAGGGCTTCACCCATTCCTATTTCAAAATAACCAAGGTTTAAGCTATTAACTGTTATCCCTTTTAAGGCATTCTCAGCGGCCAGGGCTTTTGTCATGCCCCACAGACCTGACTTGGACGCAGCATAAGCACTTGTTCCAGGGATTCCGATCTGTGCTACAACAGAGGAAAAATTAATAATTCTCCCATAATTATTCTTACGCATTTCCGGTAATAATGCACGGATAACATTAAAAGTACCAACCAGATTTATTTCAATTATTTTTCCCCACAATGAAGGGTCAGCTTTATGTGCAAAAGAGTCATAGTTTACTCCTGCACAATTTATAAGCTCTATTCTATTTGTCAATGAAATTGAACTTATCCAATTAGTTACATCAGAATAGTTTGCAACATCAATTTTTGAATAATATCTTGAATATTCCGGTGAAGGTTGGGTTGAAAAGAAGCTTCCATACACTGTTTCACCTGTTCCGATATATTTTTCAAGCAGATATTTGCCTATTCCTCTTGAGGCACCAGTTATGATTTTCATTTTGTAACAGCAAAAAATTAAGACCATTTAATTATTGAAGCGCCCCATGTCCAACCTGACCCTACTGCAGCAAAAAGTATAATTTTCCCGGGTATCAATCTACCCGACTTATTAACTTCATCCAGCAAAATTGGAATGGTTCCTCCTGAAGTATTGGCATACTTATCCATATTAGTCATTACCTTTTCAAAAGGAAGTCCAATTATCTTTGCCGTATCTTGTAATATTTTAATGCTTGGCTGATGAGGAATCATATAATCAATGTCATTTATTGACAAACCAGTATCTTCCAGAACTTTGAATATAGCCTGTGGCAGGACTTTCGTGCCGGTATCATATACAGCACGCCCATTCATCTGGAAATAACGCAAATTATTATCTAGACTTTCCTGGCTTAATGGGTGTTCTGAGCCTCCACCCGGAATCGTAAAGTTGAACTTGCCTCGGCCATCAGAAAATAGTTTAAATGCCAGGAAACCCTCATTATGATTTGCATGACTAAGTACTGCAGCTCCCGCACCATCACCAAAAAAAGCTGAATCTCTCCTCTTCCAATCTGTTATTTTAGAAAAAGTATCTGCACCTATTACCAGAACGTTATCATAAATACCACTGGCAATAAATTGTGCTGCTGTTGACATTGCAAATAAAAAACCGGAACATACAGCAGAAATATCAAAAGCTACTGCATTATAAGCCTGCAATTTATCCTGTATTATACAGGCAGTCGAAGGCGCTAATCTGTCAGGTGTTGCAGTGGCTACAATAATCAGGTCAATTTTTTCATTCTGTAGCCCCGAATTCTGAATTGCCCGTTGACCGGCAATATAGCCCAAATCACTGGTGCACTGAAAATCTGAAGCAACATGTCTTTCTTTTATGCCCAGATTCTCCTGAATCCAAGCATCATTCGTTGGTGAAATTTTTTCTAAATCCTTATTCGTTAATATTTTATCAGGAGTATATGATCCTGTTCCAATGATTTTTACATTTCTGACTAACTGTTTCATATTAAGATCTTAATATATTAAAAGTATATTATTAATATTTACTGAATAGTAGATTATATTACCAATCTTATTACTTCAAATACTTCAGCGTATTGATATCCAATCTGTACGCCTCTTGTTTTAGCCAGAGAAAATATAAAATCTTCTGACATATAATCTCTGATACCCTGGGATTTATATTCCTTCAAAGCATCAGCTTTAGCCTGGATATGATGTTTTTCAAGTTTTACAAAAGCGGTGGTATTAAAACTCAGATTATTCCAGATTAATTCATAACCAAGAATCGTTTTTGTTTTAAATGCTCTCAGACCTTCTTTCGCTATTGTTGAATGGTCCTGATGAATATCATGAATACATGGCATCAATATTAACTCAGGATCGATTTGCTCCCTGATCCGGATTAATTCTTCCAATATTTCTTGCCGTACATAATTAAGTTTTCTGACCTGATAATTAAAGATAAATAAATCGTTACCGTCTATACCTAGTTTCTGAGTCGCTTTCTTCACTTCGGTTTTAAGAATATCCTTTGGCCAGCCATCTGGAACAGATTCTTCAGCAGTTGAAAAAGCTGCATAATAGACATTCGCACCGTTCTCTATCAGTTTATTAATTGTTCCTCCGGCACCAAGCTCTCCATCATCTGTATGAGGAGCAAGGACAAGAATATTTTTACAATTTGATATCATATCAATTTCTTTGTATATTATTTATAACTTTTGATAAAAGTCCCTATAATTTTTTGATGCGGAAAAATTATTTTGGAAAAAGGACAATGAGGATTCACGCAGTTTTTGATTTTTCAAACACTTCATTACTGCTTCTGAAAATTCAATCTGCCTAAATGATAAGGGCAATAAGAACCCGGTTTCTTTTGTCACAATTTCTTTAGTGCCGCCTGCATCAGTAGCAATGAGAGGGATCCCTGCACTAATAGCCATCATTAAAGTCACAGGCAATCCCTCTGACAAACTAAAATTAATAAATGCATCATATTCATTGTTCTCAAGTAAATCGATCAATTCATTTATTAATTTATATCCGGGCAGATCAACTAAAAGATTACTTAACCTGCAGGAAAGTACAAGGTCTTTCAAAAGTTCCATTTCATCTCCGTCTCCAATATGCATCCAACTTACTTTTAGTTGAGGATTATCTTCACAAAATTGTTTTATGGAATTAAAAATCAAACTGACCCTTTTTACAGGGACAACAGTAGAGCATGATATGAGCGATATTTCTGCATTCTTCTTCTTATTTTTATTTTTTATATTATTTATTGGAAGCACTCCAAGTCTGCCTAGTTCAATCTTCGAAGCAAATTCCGGATATTTTTCAGTAAGAAACGTCACGCCATCACCGGAACCTGAAAACACTTTATTAACAACAGTTAGCATTTTTTCCCTGTAAGGTATAAACACACCTACCTCTTCTGCATATAAATCATATCTGTGAGCTCTGGAATAAAATTTAAAGGTATTAAACCTGCTGTCATTTTCTTTGGCCAATGCAAAACCCAGAACGGTATAATTAAACCAAAAACTGTAGAAAATAGAATCTTGTGGAAAACTCCTCACATTTGTAAGGAGGTAATCTTTAATAAGCAGACCTCCATATACATATTTAATTGCAGAAAACCAATTTCCCCGCCTGCTATAAATACTTTTTTTTTCATAAAAAAGTCTGAAGAACAACGGACTGACTAACATTTGAAAAAACACTTTTACTTTTACTAAAACAGATCGGTTACTTAATGTTTTATCTATATTGATCTGTGCAGGCACTTCCTTTTGATATGAGGATGAGTAGAGAGGCACAATTGTTAAATCCAAATCGAGTTCCGATGCTATAAGGAGTTCCTCACCAATAAAAGCCTCCCCCACTTTTGAAAACGGAAATGAATGTGTAAATAGAAATATATTTTTCATTTTTAGATGTTTTCTGGATTACCTTGGACTAACATCTCATATTCAACCATCTGGTCTTTTACAAGTTTAAAGTGCTTTTGCAAGCTTTAACCAATCAATAGTATTTAAGAGACCAACGCTAAATGGAGTAAATTTCAATTTGCCTATATTATTAATTAATTTGGCGGTATCTAACTGGAAATAAGAAATATCATTTTTTTTATTTTCAATATTTGACCATGAGAATCGTGGAAAATGGATTTTAATATGAGCCAGAATTTCATTCACACTTATAATTTCATTACTTGCAATATTGAAAACTTCATTTTTTATCCCCCGATGTATCATGTCGAAGAGAATATAACAAAAATCATCAATAAAGATATAATCTTTTTTAGCTTCACCATTGCCCCATACTTCAAAAGGCTTATCTGTTATGGCACATCTTAGACTTATATTAATTATACCTTGTCTCATTGAATAATGATATAATCCGTATGGGTTAGACAGCCTAAGAATGAGTGGATTAATTTGGTACAATTCCCTATATTGGAACAAATATTTCTCGATTGCAAGTTTAACTACACCATAAGAACTTTTCGGATACACAACATCTGTTTCTTTGTGAGGCAGGTAATCAAACATATCACCATATATTGCACCTCCGGATGAAAGATAAATAATGTTGGGAGTATTATATTCCACCAGAAGATCCAACAAATCAATAGATGGCAATAGATTAGTTTCAATATCAAATCTCGGGTTAATTGAAGTTGAAGGAACCGTTGAGCTTATAGAGTGAATAACATAATCAAATTTGTGCATCTCAAATATTGTCCTGAGTATTGATTTATCACTAAAATCTCCCTCATAGACTTTTTCAATACAATTGAAAGTAAGTCCATGCTGATGTGAAAGACTGCGGTCGAATACAACTACAGAATACTCATCCGAAAGGAAGTTATCGATATATTTTAAAATATTTGTACCGATAAAACCATATCCTCCAAGTAATAAAAGCTTTTTCATTTTTAATTATTTAAGGTGCCCTTTATATGGAGAATTTTAAATATCGAAAACCTCTGAAATCCAGGAATTAATATGATATTTATTCAATAATACTTTATCATATTCCTCATAAGGAGTATCTAACCAGTTTCTTTCAATTATAGGATTATTCCTGTCAATTACTAGAATATTATTGCTATTGAAGAATTCATAATCCAGTATATTTCTGTTAGTTGTGACAATTTTGACTCTTGCTCCCAACGCCTCAAATATCCTTGTTGTAAGTCCATTTTGGAAAATATTCTGCATATCTAAAACAGCAATCGAGTGATTCATCATTTTGATCATTTCACTGTACTTCATCTTATGAAATTTGAAGAGAGTTCTTTTTCTCAATGATATTTTATTAAGAAAAAAAGTTATTGGATTGATATATAAATGATAATAAAATCTTATCTGAGGATTTTTAACAAGTATTTTTTCTAATAAGGCTAATCTGTCTGCACGAAATGAGCCTATAAAGAAAATTTCATATTGCCGAAAAACAGTTTTAAGATCTGAGCTTTTTTGATCAACAAAAAAAAATGGTCTGAATATTAATTTGTGTTTTTCACAATCAAATATATTATAACTCAGTACACGGTTGAAATATTTAAAGCTATCTGATAAATTCGGAATAAGATCGATATCATCCCAGACATATTGAATGAATTTAGTTTCAGGATATAGTGCTATAAGTTTTGGAAGGAAATCATCCGGTAATAAATCGGCTCTGATTATTAATATATAATCGTAGTGTTTTTCAAAATTTATAAGAAGTTTTTTGAAATACTTTATTTTTATTTTTTCGTATTTATGAAGAAGATATAACCCAGTTAATTTACTAATAAGGCTTGTAGGCCTGATACTGAAAAGACTTACCAATGCCCCCATCGATTCAAGTTCTTTTTGTATCAAAACAGAATAGCTAAAAAACTCCGGAGCAATAAATAGTATCTTCTTAGATTTTAACATATTCAATAAGTTAGCATCGATGGAACCGCGCTAACTAAATTTACATAATTTAATAAACACAATGCAATTGCACCTAAGAAAACTATTTTCCTGGGAATATTTGAATTTTCGTATAATATTCCGACAAGCGCAAATTCAAAGAAAAAAAACATATAGGCAAGTCTGTTACCGGCTGAAATAAAGTAAGTCAGGGTTATAAGAAGAACACCCGTAATATATAGATTCAAAAAACAGTTATAAACATCTATTCTTGTTACAATATTTGTTCGCAAAAAGATAAAGATTACAGCCATTATCCAATATTTGATCATTGTCATACTGTATATGCCATGAATGTTAAATTTTGCGTGAATCCTAGTATACGACAAAAATTTATTGGATGAAAAAAACTTAACATAAAACTCAATAACATTTGCTATCAGATGTTGAATATCTACAAGAGGAATAAAAATTGAAATAACAAGGACTAAACCTAGGACTAATGAATTATAATTTTTAAAGACGTACAAAGGTAAAATGTAGAAAGCGATCATTGATTGTTGAAAGAAAACTGCTATTGTAACAATTCCATAATATATCAGGTATCCCTTCAGTGACTTGTTATGTAAAAGATACATAATTGCATAATAACATAGGCATAATCCCATTGCGGCCCTAATGATAATGCCAAAATTATAGATCCCCATAAATGGTATAAATACTAGAAAAACAAAATGGATGTCAGTAAAGTATTTCCTGGTAGTGTAAAACCATATACTAAATAAAACTATCTGAAAAATAAAAAGGAAACCATTGAAACTTAAGCCAATCGAATTGGCTGTCCGGCACATCCATGTAAAGAGATATTCAAGTACATCGTTTTTTCCGTTAGCATAGTAATATTTTATATAACCGACGGTATCAGGAACTGATGTACCCCTTGATGAAAATATCAAAATAAACCAAATATAAATTAAAACCAGAAATGCAATTTTTACATTTTGTGAGATTCCTTTTGAGTGATTGACTATATTGGCAAAAATCAGAAAGAGAAATGCAGCAATCAACATAATGTTGTAAGCGATAAATATTTTAAGTAGAGGCCTGAGAAGTAATATACTTCTACTATACCCTAAATAAGTTTGTTCTTTTTACACAAAAAGTATGAATAAAATAACACAAAACTTTCAACAATAATTATAACCCCGGCTAATTGATATAAACCTATTAATTGAAAATTTATTAATAAGCCAATTAAAGTAAGATATATAAAGAGCGAAAACGCTCGCATTCGCGCGTAATCCTTAAGTTTTCCAAATGGAACTAAAAGCAGTTCGGCGAAAAACAAACCGAGACAAATCGGCAATAAAGACATTGCAAGCAGACGAAGCAAAGTAGCAGCATTTGCATTAACAGATCCGCTGAAAAGATGAATCATCGGATTGGCAAATAATGAGACACCAGTGTATACGACTACAAAAAAAGTAAAAACAAACAGCATTGCTTTCTTAACAAAACTGACATCTCTGTCACGGGATACTCTAGGAAACAGTGTTTGTCCGATTAATAACACTGGCACTTTTAGCAAGCCAACAATTTTATCGGCAATATCATAGACAGCAACGTCCTGCATACCTAAAAAGGAACCAACAATCAGTTTATTCGCATTCACATAGATTTGTGACGAAACATTTGAAATAAATAATGGTATATTTTCTTTTACACTTCTTTTCAAATCGCTAATTGACAGCAACTGAAATTTATGGCGATGTCTCTTAAAAACAACTGAAAGGCCTATAACTGCTCCTGTTACTGTACCTGTGCCAAGAACTAACGGAACTTTTAAATAGTCACTAGATTCTTTTATAAAAATAAAAATCAAACAAGATGAGAGCACCCTTGTTATAATATTTATTATGGCAATATATTTCATTCTTTCAATACCCTGGAAATACCATATAGGAAACAGCGTTTCACTTAAACAAAAGAGCATTGAAAGCAAGAATACCTGAGGATGTTTGTTAAGCAACGGAATGAATAATACCAAGAGGGAAATTACTATCAGAGAGACAATAAAAAACAGTCCCTTAAGAGTCAGTACAGTTGAAATAATCTGAGAAGTTTTCTCTTTGTTATCACGATGAATCGATATGTCCTTCGTAGCTGTAACTGTAAAGCCAAAATTAACAAGTATTGAAAAATAAGCTGCAATGGTTTGGGCAAACACGACCAATCCATAACTCTCTTTCCCAAGAGTCCGGAACAAATAAGGAGTGATAAAAAGAAAAATAAGCAAATTAGATATTTGCAGAACACTGAGAAAAGAAAAGTTTTCCAGCAAGACTTTGTACTGTATCAGATTGGCTTTTACCCTTTTTATCATTTTCTATTTAATATCCTGGGCACAATAAGTACCAGATTCTTATAGACTAATTCAAAGATCGTCATTAAAATTTATATGATTCACTTAAACCAGCTACCCTTCAAAACTGATGATATTTTCTCTTCAAGTATATTGGTGCAGCATTTCTTATTGCAAATACTATTTCAATTGATTTTCTTGCTTACTGAATTCCTAATCAATTACCATATTGAATTTCCTGATAGCTTTTGTTATATATGAAGGCAAGACATTTGTTTCCTTATTCAAAAAAACCTTAGATCAAATTTCTCTGATCTATAAGTAATTGAATCCCCGTTCAACGAATTTTACTGTCTGATTTTCACACATAAGTTTAGCCCGAATACTTTCCATAAACCTTCTTTAGGCCTTCCTCCATGCTGATTTTTTCTTTCCACCCTAATCTGTTGATTTTTGAAACATCGAGAAGTTTACGGAATGTACCGTTGGGTTTGGAACTATCCCAGCTTAGCTGACCTTCAAATCCGACTATTCTCTTGATGCATTCAGCAAGTTGCTTAATTGTAAGATCTCTGCCAGTTCCAATGTTTATGTGTGTGTTAAGAACAGGTCCTTTGTCTGGTTTCAAGTCATTAAAGTCAACATTCTCCATCACAAAAACACATGCCGCCGCCATGTCATCAACGTAAAGAAATTCACGATAAGGGTATCCCGATCCCCATAAAGCAATTGTTACCGGATGCTTATTCCCTGGCGCTGGGTTCCGTTTGCTTTTGACAAGTTGAATACCGTATTTACTGAGAATTTGTAAGATCTCAGTTTCACTGAAATTCTCATTTACACTTTCAATTGGCCTTTTCTTCAGATCTTCGCGCATTGCTCCCCAGTCATTATTTTCGAGACATTTTCCCAAATGCATTTTTCTTATTAATGCCGGAAGGACATGGGATGTTTCAAGATTATAATTATCGTTTGGACCATAAAGGTTCGTCGGCATCACAGAAACAAAATTTGTACCATACTGAATATTGTATGATTCGCACATTTTGATACCAGCTATCTTGGCAATTGCATAGGGTTCATTGGTATATTCCAGTTCTCCTGTCAATAAATATTCTTCTTTTATAGGCTGAGGGCAATTCGCGGGATAAATGCAGGAACTGCCGAGAAACAGCAGTTTTTTAACACCATGGAGATAGCTTTGATGAATGATATTGTTCTGTATCATCAGGTTCTCATAAATAAACTGGGCCCTGTAAGTAGTATTTGCTACTATACCTCCCACTTTGGCAGCTGCAAGAAAAACATATTCAGGCTTTTCCTTTTCAAAGAAATCACTTACAATTCGCTGGTCTGTGAGATCATAGGGTGGAAACGGAGTATGTACTATATTTTCATATCCTTTGGAAACCAAATTCCTTTCAATGGCACTTCCCACCAAGCCATTATGACCCGCTAAATATATCTTGTTGGATTTTTCCATGAGTCTCTCAGATTTGCTAAAATAAAGTGATGTATTGAAATCCATTAACAGCAGAGAACGCAAAGAAGGCGCAAAGGTCACAAAGTAAGGCGCATATTAGCATCCCCTGTGCTCAATGCCCTGTGCCTATTATTCAATGCGTTTTTTTGCTTTTTCAAAATCCGAATCAACCATGATTTTTACCAGATCCTTAAATGTCGTTTTGGGTTCCCAACCCAACATTTCTTTTGCCTTGCCGGGATTTCCGATCAGAAGATCAACCTCAGTGGGCCTGAAATACCGTGGATCAATAGCTACAACGACTTTCCCTGATGATTTTAGTATGCCCTTCTCATCAATACCTGAACCGCTCCACAAGATTTCTTCGCCAAAAACTTTAAAAGTCTCCTCTACAAATTCTCTGATGGAATGTGTTTCATTCGTCGCCAAAACAAAATCATCAGGCTGATCAGCCTGAAGTATGCGCCACATGCCTTCAACATATTCTGGTGCATACCCCCAGTCACGTTTCGAATCGAGGTTTCCCAGGGACAATTTCTCCTGCTGTCCCAAAATTATCTTGGAAGCAGCAACCGTGATTTTTCTGGTAACAAAAGTTTTTCCCCTCCTCTCACTTTCATGATTAAAAAGGATTCCATTACTGGCAAAAACATCATATGCTTCCCTGTAATTTATTACAATCCAGTAAGCATATAGTTTTGCTGCAGCATAGGGGCTCCTTGGATAAAAAGGAGTAGTTTCAGTCTGAGGGATCTCCTGAACTTTACCGTAAAGTTCTGAAGTAGATGCCTGGTAAAAACGGGTTTTCAACCCCGTCTCTTTAATAGCATCCAGAAAACGTAGAGTCCCTACGCCATCAACTTCAGCAGTATATTCAGGAACTTCAAACGATACCTGAACATGCGATTGAGCACCAAGGTTGTATATTTCAGCAGGTTGAATCTTCTCAACCAACCGGTTCAGGTTACTTGAATCAGTTAAATCGCCATAATGAAGAAAAAAGCTTTTATTTATGTATTCGGGATTATTATAAATATGATCTATCCTGAAAGTATTGAATGAACTGGACCGTCGGATAATTCCGTGTACAGTATAGCCTTTATCCAGTAGTAATTCTGTAAGGTAGGAGCCATCCTGCCCTGTAATACCTGATATTAATGCGACCTTTTTCATTTAAAATTAATATTAACTTATTGCGTTGATTCTGATTATATCCAATAATCCTTAATTCTGATCTTTACTTTGATTGCGTTTTTTATTTCCTCTTCACTTATGAGAATAAGATATCCTCCACCACCAGCGCCTGATAATTTCCATGAGAGTGCTTGGTCACGATGTGTATCGATGATTCCTGCAATTTTGTCGTTCATCATTTTTGGGAACATCATTATCTGGGAACTAAATGAGTCAGAAAAACCCCTGGTAAAGAGCTTAATGTCTTTATGTATCAGTCCATCCCAGGCCATTTCTGCAGCATCAGTCAGATTTTTAACATTATCGGGAGATATATTTGTATGTTCAAGAACAACGAAATCTGATGGTCTGGGCCATAATGTAATCATATAAAGCCGTTCTTCAAGCCATTTAATTGTAGAAAGATCAGATATCGTTTCAAATCTTGAAGGCCAGTACTTTTCCTTTTCATAAAAGAACCGGTTAATTCCTGGCATAGTTATTCCGATTGAATCCTGTGAACCACTAACATCTTTTGTTCCAGGATCATTATCATATCTGAAAAGAATCTTAGCCAGTTTCTCAGGATTCTCCATTGGCAGATTATCGTTCCATAATTCAATTGCTTTCTTTCGGGTTGAAGTAGCCATCCCGGATCGTTCATTAAATTCTACAGTAGGCTCAATAGACGCAGTTATCGCCCAGCCGGAACCATATTTTGAAACATAGGGCTGATCGATCCATGTACCTGCCAGATCAATTCTGTAAGGAATTGGTGTTTCTTGTCTTAAAGATGTGGTTGACCGAACCGGTAAATTTGCATAGGGAATTCTTTTCAGAACTTTGTATTCAATTCCAAAGTCTTTACATATCTGTTCCTTATCCGGTGTATGGCCATCTTCGTTTACAATGAAGATATCCGGATTCAATGACTTCATATCACCGAGAAAATCAAGGATTCCGCTACCCGAGTTGATTTTCACCTGGTGAACACAGGTTAAGGCATCCAGCATATACAGACGCTCTTCTTCAGAATTAATAGTCTTGCGTCCCTTCAGGTCACTTATAGTCTTATCTGAGCCTATTCCAACATACAAATCGCCAAACTGGGCAGCTTCTTTCAAAAAGGCAATATGCCCTGAATGAAGGAGATCAAAGCAACCGCTGACGAAAACTTTCTTTGGGATATTTGGAGACATAATCAATAAAAGATAAAAGACATAAGACAAAAGTAAAAAGATAAAAGCAAAAAGTTAAAAGTTAAAGAACGAAGTGACGAACCGACCCGCCAATAGATGGGAGCTTGGCAAAGTCAATCGATTTTAGGGAGCTCGTCTACGGAATTCCTTCAGGTTAATTATCAATGAATTCGAATTTGCTTGTGTATGTTGGGACTATTTCCTGCATCTTTTCAATTACTTGAGTCTTGGACATTTTATTAAGTGATAACAGGATATTATCAATCCTTGAATTTATATCTTCAAAATCTAAATCGGCCACCTGGGCTATACTGATCTTAGGGTGGTGAGTCGGCATCATTGGTTCATCTGCTGCAAATAGTTCCTCAAATAATTTTTCACCGGGACGCAATCCAATAACCTTAATCTGGATATCCTTATAAGGTTCAAGTCCTGACAATCGTATAAGGTTTATTGCGACATCCATGACCCTGACAGGTTCGCCCATGTCAAAAATGTAAATCTCGCCGCCGTTGCCCATGAAGCCAGCCTCCAGAACAAGCTGACATGCTTCCGGAATAGTCATAAAGTAACGAGTTATGTCGGGATGGGTTATTGTAACTGGTCCGCCATCGGCAATCTGTTTGTTGAAGAGCGGAATTACAGAACCATTTGACCCGAGTACATTTCCAAAACGGGTAGTAATAAACTGAGTACTAATTCCTTTTCGGTTTGATTGAGCATGTACCAGTAACTCACAAATCTTTTTTGTTGCACCCATCACATTCGTTGGGTTTACTGCTTTGTCGGAAGATATAATTACAAATTTTTCAGCCTGGTATTTTATCGCTAACTCAGAAATAATTTTTGTGCCGCCTACATTGACCCTGAAAGCCTGATGAGGGTGAATTTCCATCATAGGAACATGTTTATAAGCTGCCGCATGAAAAACAATTTCAGGTTTGTATTTTTTAAAGATTATTTCCATGTCGTCGGCGCGTGTGACATCTCCGATTATTGTTCTGAAATTACAGCCTGGTAATTTGGCCTTCAATTCCTCACCGAGATAAAAAGATGGGGTCTCAGCCTGATCAACAATAATTATTTGTTTTGAATTAAACCGTGTAAGTTGTCGCGCTATTTCAGATCCGATAGATCCGGCGCCTCCTGTAACAAGTATCGTCTTGCCTGTTAATCCATTTTGAATTTTATCAAGATCAAGTTTAATAGGGTCTCTTCCTAGCAGATCCTCAAATTTAACTTTTTTAAGGTTTTTAACTTCAAGGTGACCATTCATCCAGCTATCGAATGATGGTGTGTCAAGTATTTCGCATCCAAAACCAATCATTGATTCGATTACTTCTTTTTTCTTAGTCGGGAGAAGGCTGTTAATCGCTATAATAAAAACCTGGATATCTTCATCCTCAATAAAATCTTTTGTAAGAACCTGGCGCGAAAAAACCGGGTAACCATCAACTTTCTTTCCCTGAATTTTTTTGTCATCATCTATAAAACCCTTTAGTCTGTACTTATTTTTAGGATCACCTTCAAGAAGTCGTTTTACCAGGATACCTGTTTCCCCCGATCCATAGATAAGTACGTTTCTGCGATCCCTGGAAGATGAAGACGCAAATTCATAAAATATTTTTACAAATACCCGGAAAAAGAAAAGCAGTATTGTTACAGCTCCTGAATGAATTAGCAGAATTGAAAGCGGAATATCCAAAATTGGATTCCAACCATTTTTTCTACTAAGCAATGTGATGATAAACAGAACTATAAGAGCAATTATGTTTGTCAATATGATTTTATATGCATCTCTTATTGTGGTATGCCTGATCATTCCGACATACGATTTGAAAATTAGTATAAAGAGTGCATAAATAATAACAACAAAAAATGATTGTTTGAATACCATCGAAATCTGAAAAGTTTCAACTTCGAAATTATATCTGAGCATGTATGCAATAAGGAAAGAGAAAAAGACAGTACTCAAATCTAAAAGAAGCACCAACCACCTGGGCAATGAATGATTCTTAAAAACCCTGATAACCCGACCTTTAATTGTTTCTATCATATCGTAATCCTGAGATACGAAAATACTTAAACTAAACTGTTACAAAATAAAAAATAAAAGATAAAAGATAATTGTAAAAAGGTGATGAATAAATTTTATAATGCTATCGCATCGTCAGTCACATTTCTGAATATAGTATCTGACTGATTTTGAGATTATTCTGATATGTGTTGTAACAAATGTTACAAATTTTCCCAATACCATTTTACTGCCTCTTTAAGGCCTTGCTCCACATTAAATGTCGGAGAATAGTATAATAGTTTTTTTGCCTTTTCAATTGATGCAAGCGAATGTGGAATATCTCCCTCTCTTGAAGGACCATATATTGGCTCGATCTTTAGTATACTGCTGTCGAAGTCAGCTGCAAGTGCACGTATAAAGGAGTATAACTGATTTAGTGATGTTCTTTCACCATGGGCAACA
>Ga0302206_1000154_pt1 | contig 28916 bp, 19 predicted proteins | sample II_Fen_E2_1_FD_194581 | JGI IMG/M metagenome (GOLD analysis project Ga0302206, IMG submission 194581) | Peat permafrost microbial communities from Stordalen Mire near Abisko, Sweden - II_Fen_E2_1 | ecosystem: Environmental > Terrestrial > Soil > Wetlands > Permafrost | place: Sweden: Abisko...
TGGTATCCAGTTTTTTCTTGTCGGGTTGCCCGATAGTGCTGTAAAAGAAAGTCAGCATAGAATTGCATCTGCTCTAAGGGTACTTGACCATCACTGGCCGGGCAAACAGGTGGTTATTAATATGGCGCCGGCTGATATCAGGAAAGAGGGATCGGCTTATGACTTACCGCTGGCTCTTGGCATTCTTGCTGCCGATGAAAAGGTATCAAAACAGGACATTGAATCTTTTGTTTTAATGGGAGAACTATCGCTCGATGGAACACTGCAACCGGTTAAGGGAGTGCTTCCAATAGCGCTTCGCGCCAGGGAAGAAGGTTTCAAAGGGGTAATAGTCCCGGTGAAAAATGCCAGAGAAGCAGCTGTTGTCGGAGGTTTAGATGTATATGGTATGGAAAACCTCGGAGATGTGGTGGCATTTTTCAATGGAACCAAAAAGTTCATTCCTGTCAAAGTTGACCTTCTGGAGATTTTTGCCAGCGAGGCAAATAAATATGACGTTGATTTTTCTGATGTCCGCGGACAGGAGAGCGTCAAGCGAGCTCTCGAAGTTGCTGCTGCCGGTGGCCATAATATAATTATGATTGGTCCGCCAGGGGCCGGAAAGACAATGCTGGCTAAAAGGTTGCCGACGATCATTCCGCCTCTGACACTTGAAGAAGCTTTGGAGACAACAAAAATACACTCAGTAGCCGGCAAGATCGATGACCATACTGCACTTATGACAAAGAGGCCTTTCAGGAGTCCTCATCACACAATTTCGGATGTCGCGCTCGTTGGCGGGGGTACATTTCCCCAGCCGGGCGAGATATCACTCGGTCATAACGGAGTATTGTTTCTCGATGAGCTTCCGGAATTTAAACGGACTGTATTGGAAGTCATGAGACAGCCTCTTGAAGACAGAGTTATAACAATTTCAAGGGCAAAATCCACTGTTGATTACCCTGCAAGTTTCATGCTTGTAGCAAGTATGAATCCCTGTCCCTGCGGGTTTCATAATCACCCTGAAAAAGAATGCATGTGTTCGCCCGGAATGGTACAAAAATATCTTAACAGGATTTCGGGTCCCTTGCTCGACCGGATTGACATTCACATAGAAGTTGTTCCTGTCAATTACGACAAGCTTTCCGATTCGGGTAAAGTAGAACATTCCTCTGAAGTCCGCGACAGGGTTGTAAGGGCCAGGGCAATACAGGCAAGGAGATTTGAGGCCGTAAAAGGTGTTTACTCTAATGCTCAGATGTCTTCGTCTATGCAGCGTAGATATTGTCAGCTTGATGAGTCAGGCGGGAGATTGCTAAAAACTGCAATGGATATCAGGGGGCTATCAGCAAGGGCTTATGACAGAATCCTGAAGGTTGCCAGAACTATTGCTGACCTGGCTGAATCAGAGAATATTACTGCCGAACACATATCAGAAGCTATTAACTATCGCAATCTCGACAGGGAAGGTTGGGCCGGGTGAGTAGGGAAGTATTTATAATTGTCCGGGGAATTGTTTTTCGCTTGTTTCATTTAACAATAATGAGACAGCCTGCAGGAATTCTTTTTGATCAAGCGGCTTCTCAAAAACCATATCGGCTCCAAGTAATTTGGCTCCAGGAAGATAACCAGACGGACTAATTCTTCCGCCACCTGAAATCGCTATTATTTTTAACTTTGGATACTTGCTTCTGAGAGCGAAAATGGTCTCCAATCCTTCTCTTTCAGGCATGATAATATCAGTAACCAACAGGTCAGGAACATTTTTTTTAAATAGTTCCATTCCCTCCCTTCCGTTTAATGCTATATCCACTTCATACCCTGCTTTTTCAAGCATTTTTTTAATCATCAGGAGTATGGAAGGTTCGTCATCAAAGACATAGATCTTGGCCATGAGTCAGAGTGTTTTTATAGTATTTTTATCAAGAACTCTTCGTATTACTTTGCTGAAATCGTCTAATATCATTGGTTTTAAAATAACTTCTGAAATTCCGCTTTGCGACAGAGTTTCATCCGATAAATTATCTGCATATCCTGTAATAATTATCACTCTCAATTCAGGACGTATCTTTTTCATCATGATAGCCAGCTCCGTACCTGATATGTTTGGCATACTCTGATCTGTGACTAACAGGGAATATTTTTCTGGATTTTTTTTAAATTCTTCAAGCGCTGAAATGCTATTGCTTGAGATTGAAACCTTGTATCCAAGATTTTCAAGCATTTTCTTACCCATAAAAGTTATTTCAGGTTCGTCATCCACGAACAAAATATATTCGTCTCCCTTTAAAGGTTTCTTCTCGGATTTATCAGATTCCAAAGCATCAGAACCATATTTCGGGAGATAAATCATAAATGTTGTTCCTTTCCCTGGTGTACTATCGACTACTATTGCGCCTCCATAATTATTTATTATACCATGCACAACAGAGAGCCCCAGTCCTGATCCTGAACCTACCTCTTTGCGTGTAAAGAATGGTTCAAAAATTCGTTCTTTTGTTTTTAAATCCATACCGTGACCTGTATCTGAAATAGTCAGTCGGATGTATTCCCCCTTTTTCAGATTGGGAATCTTATCAGCGGTTTTCTGGTCAATTTTTACAGCATCCAGTTTAACATTGAGAATACCGCCGGTTTTCATCATTGCATGATTGGCATTCGTGCACAAATTCATCATTATCTGATGTATATGAGTGGGATCTGCCAAAACAGTGCCTATTTTCTGATCATATTGTTGATTTATTTCAACTCCCGGAGGAAAGGAGGCTTTAATAAGGTTAAGTGCTTCTGTAACAATTGGCTGCAATTGGATAGGTTTATTTTCAAAATCCACCTCTCTGCTAAAGGTAAGTACTTGTTGTACCAGATCTTTTCCCCGGTGAGCAGCATTGTTGATCTGTTCTATATCAAATCTCAGATTACTCTCTACAGGGAGTTCTTCAAGGGCCATATCGGTATAGCCCAGAATAGGAGTCAGAATATTATTAAAGTCATGAGCGATACCTCCCGCCAGTGTTCCAATTGTTTCCATTTTTTGAAGCTGAAATAATTGCTTTTCCAGTTCAGCTCTTTCTCTTTCAAACTTTTGTCGTATTTCAATCTCCTTCTTGAGGTCCTGGTTTGCATTTGAAAGCTGTTCGGTCCGTTCCTCAACTCTTTTTTCAAGAGCATCATTTGCAGTTTTAACATTCTCTTTTTCCTGTTCAAGCAGCATCCTCATATAAAACTCTTTCCGGGTCGATAACTCAAGAAAATAACTTATAAACATCCCTATTATATTTGCGCTGATAAAGAAATAATTATTATTTACCAGGATTGTAAAAGGTGTATGAGATAGCCATATTGCAGAAATCTCATATGAAAATACTATTGACCAGCCGGCTATTAAAGCATAAATGAATCTGGCCCTGATAAATGTATAACCAAAAATGAATATCAGGATCAACCCTGCATAATATGAGTAGTTCTGGACTTTAGCAGCATATATTATCATGATTATTATACCGAAGCCGGTAATGAACATAATACATGATATTACGAACTGCATGTATTTTTTAAATACCCTGGAATAGGAGAATATGAATACTGTAACAAGTACGGGAAATACAATGCCGAACCTGATGAACCAGAATACTTCCTTCAAATCAGGGACTGCAACTGTATCAAGAAAGGCAAATGCCCCGTAAAAGATCATGGAAAGTATCAGCGAGAACCTGAATGGATTCAGCGACTTGATGAAATAGTCATCCTGATATCCTTTTTCGTAAACCGATAGTTCACCCTTGAAAGCAAGGGTCAGATAATTTACTGAAAAAGATTCCTGGCTTGAAGATGGAAGACCGAGTAGACTAGTTCCCACACTTTGTATAATATTCATTGTATTGAGTTTTGCATAGTCTTTTAAGTTAAAAAGTCAGCAGTCTATTGGTTTTTTCTGATCTTAAGGAACAAATTAATACCAAGAGGCTCTTTATCAACGCTTACCAGCTCTTTATTGATATTGGCATCTGAAGCAATCCGGAAAAGGTCCGACTCGGTTCTGAGATTCAGATACCAGTCAGATAATACCTCCATGAGCCTTTTAGTGGGATTCCTTGTACTGAAATTACTTATAACCATTTCACCATCTTCAGCAAGGCAATTTATGTATTTTCGAATGAGAAAGGTGAAATGCTTATCTTTAAAATAGTCAAAGAGCCCGGCACTCCATATCAGGTCATACAGCTTGTAAGAATTAAAACGTAGTGCATTAATCTTGTTATATGATACCTGTCCGTCAAACTTCTCGTTTTTTTTCATAGAGAAGTTTATGGCTGATTGATCAAAATCAATCAAATCAATAGTTATGTTTTTCCCTCCAGAAAAGTCAGAAAGGAATTCATAAACATCTGAACCGGGTCCGGATCCCAGGATCAGTACCTTAGTATTCTCCTTTCTTAAAACCAGGTTTCGGCAATATTCAATGAAAAAATCCTTCCGGTTTCTAACGGCATATGCACCGGGCTGATTTTGAAAAAAGAGATCCCAGTTTTTGTATTGTGAATCCTGGTTTACCTCAAATCTATAAATTTTATCGATAAGGGTAAAATCTCCAGGATAACCATAAGGTTTTACAAATCCATGACCAATGAGAGTGTTCTCATTAAGTATTGTATTAATTTTTTCTCTGAAATTATCTACTTCAGCAGGATCAATTCTATTGACAATTGAAGTGAATCTTTCATAATCCTTAAGTTCAGGTCCCCCGTTTTTTACTAAATATTTTAAAAACTCAGATGTGTTTTCTTCCAGATTGTTCCTCAAATCGTGTGGTTTACTGTTCATGAAATATTAATATAATGATTTCGTTTCTTTTTAATTATTTTGGGTTTTAACAAAGTCTTAAACCTACATACGGTTCACAGTAATCCGGACGGATTTCTGAAAAATGATGTAAATTAGAGACTAACTGATAAAACCAAGCCAGATGAAAATGCTTTCCCTTTCACAAATCGTTAATTCCTTTCAAAAAACAACTCAATTCCCTTGAATCATTATACTGCCAGACCAAAGAAATGTTACAGAGAGAAGCAAGTATTTTTTCCCCATTGAATAACAAGGATATAGAATTTATTTTGATTTTGCAAGAGATAATTTTAATGATTTTATTCTAACAGCAATGCAGCAGCCCCAATTAATCCAGCATCGCTACCTGCAGCTGATTCAACGATTTCAATTTTATCAAAAATCATATCTCTCGCAAGTTCCTTGAATTTTTTTCTGATGCGGGTAAGATACATTTCTCCCCAGCTTGTAAGGCCTCCACCCAGAATAATTATCGGAGGATTGAAAACCTGAAAGATGTTATAGACTATGATCCCGATATAATCAGCGCATTCCTGCATAATTTCTTTTGAGACTGGATCGTCAATTTCAAGACCTTTCATTATCAGCTTTCCATCAACCTGGGAATAGTTAAAATCATCAGGCAGTTGGAGAGTAGTCACCATTCCCTGTTCAGTCTTCTTTTTAAAAAGAAAAGGCAGAGCAAGTCCACAAGCGCATGCCATCAGGCATCCTTCATTTCCGCAGGTGCAAATCTGTTTGTTATCTGAATTTACAATTGTATGGCCAAATTCGCCGGCTGTTCCTGTAATACCCCTGTAAAGCTTATTATTTAAGATGATTCCCGCTCCGATCCCGGTACTGATTGTCAGAAAAATTACAGTTTCATAGCCCATTCCGGCTCCAAACTTGTACTCACAGAAAGCCTGGGCATTGGCATCATTATCAAGTAAAACCGGGATTTTAAAATGCTTTGCTATAGACTGACGCAACGGGAAATTCTTGAAACCTTTAAGATTTGAAGTTGTCAGCGTATGCCCATCCCGGTAACGAACATGACCCGGGAATCCCATGCCTATTCCTTTAAGATCCGACTCGCTGAGTTCGTTTTGGGAAATAAGCTGGTTAATAAGCCCGACAATCTGTTCAACCATCTTGACTTCGTTCTTCCCGGCATGATCATAAACTGTAATCTTATCATGAATTATACCGGTGGTGCTGACTAAACCAACTGATAGTTTGGTCCCTCCCAGATCTACTCCGCAAAGAAGTTTTTCCATATGATTATTATAAAGATTGTTCAGTACGGGCAATTATATCATCCTGTGTATCAGGAGATAGTGTTGTATAGAATGCAGAATATCCTGCGACACGAACTACAAGATCCCTATAGTTCTCGGGATTCTTTTTTGCTGCAAGAAGAGTATCTCTTGAAACGATATTATATTGAACATGCCAGCCCTTAAGAGTTTCAAAAAATGTTCTGATTATTGAAATCAGTTTCAGTTTCTGTGTCTCATTGGTAAGAGCTGACGGAGAGAGTTTCTGGTTTAATAATACTCCGCCAAGGATTTTATTTGTCGGAAGCTTTGATACAGACTTGAAAACTGCTGTAGGCCCTAGAGTATCCGTACCTGAAGTTGGAGAGCACCCCTCGGCCAGTGGCGTAAAAGCTTTTCTTCCATCGGGTGTGGCTGGAACTACTGAACCTGAGGGCACATTTGATGAAATGCTTGATGTGCCGGCATAGTACCCGCATCCAAAAGGACCCCTTCCAAAACGGGTTGTATGGTATTTCTTCAGTTCGTCGATATAGTACATATATGCTTCACAGAGGAGCCTATCCACATAATCATCATCATTACCGTATTTAGGGGCATAATTAAGGAGCAACTGACGTATCTTCTCACCTTCTTTTCCTTCAAAATTGTTTTTCAGATTTTCGATAAGCGTTTCCTTGCTTATAGATGACTCTTCAAAAACAAGTTTTTTGATTGCTGCCAGTGAATTTCCAAGATTGGCTATTCCGACCTGGAGCCCCGAGATGAAATCGTACACAGAACCACCTTCTTTAATGGTTTTTCCCCGACTGATACAATCATCCACAAATGCAGAACAGAGTATATCGGGAACCAGTTCTTCAATAGCGAGATCAGCTGCAGTGTCGATTTCAATCGTTGCCCTGGTATAAAATTCGACCTGATTCTTCCATGCCTGCATCAGCTGGCTGAAGTTATTGAAATCTTTAAACTCACCTGTTCCATGATGAAAGGTTTTGCCTGACATTTCATCCCGACCATTATTCATGGAAGCCAGAAATACCCTCATAAAATTAAGAAAGCTCATTCCTGTGCATCTGTATCCCCATTTTCCCGGGACTGCTATTTCGATACATCCAATGGCAGAATAGTTATAAGCGTCATCTTTCTTAATACCAAGGTCTATCAGCGACGGGATTACAATCTCATCATTGTTGAAGGCAGGCATCCCGAATCCCTTTCCAATTACATTGACGCATTGGGCCAGAAACTCATTACTGATATGCTTATGGAAACGCACAGATAAATTAGGCTGGGTCAGCTTCATTCTGCCTACAGAATCGAGGATCAGGAAACTGAGATCGTTTACAGCATCTTTGCCGTCTAATGTCTGACCGCCTATTGTAACATTCTGATATAGAGGGCCTCCTGCTGAGTACCTGGTATGTGACCATGACCGGATCTTGTTTATAGAGAGTAATTTCAGCCAGGTGTTTTCGAGAAGCTCCAGTGCAAACTCCTCATTGATTTTGCCAGGTATAAGATCATTTTTATAGAATCGGTACAGATATTGATCCATTCTTCCAAGTGATACAGAATGACCATTGCTCTCGATCTGAAGAATCAGCTGTACAAACCAGGTCAGCTGCAATGCTTCATAAAATCCCGAAGGAGGATTCACAGAGATATTACTGCAGATTTTACTTATTGTTCCAAGCTCAGATTTTCTATTCATATCAGGTTCACACTCTGATAATTCAAGTGCAAGTCTTTCAAACCTTCCGATAAAAATCTGAAATGCTTTTATGCCAGTAATAAGAGCATTGTAAAAGTCCTGTTTTTCAAAAAAGCGTTGATCCTGTTCATTAAGAATACTCTGGCTTGTTTCTATTTCCTTTAGATATCCTCCAAGACCAATATTGAGAATCTTTTCAAAATTTACCGCAATATGCGCATCTCCAGAAGTAAGATTACCCTCTGCCCTGATAATTCCAGCATCGTGAATTTCCCTGTTTATTGGAGACATGAGTGAATAACCTCTTTCAATTAAAGTTTTTCCATTCCACCAGCCGCAGATCTCTTTCAACTCCTTTTTCTGTTCCTCAGTAACAAAAAATGCATCTCCCGGACGTTTGTCAAATTCGTCCAGTTCATTTATAATCCATGAGGTAACATATTCAGGGAAAATCGGAGCAGCCCTGAGTTTAGATGACTGGTTACCAACAATAAGTTCCCCATCGCTGATAAAGATCGACATCTTCTTCAGTGTCTTTTCCAGGGCATAGGCCCGTTTAAGGATTACCGGAGAGCCTTCGAATTCCTTATAAACCTCAGTATAGTATCCAGCCCTTTCTGTACAGATTGTGGATCGTACAGAGAGAATATTGCTTTTAATTTTTGCAATACGTTCTGAGATTTCTGTTGTTTTCGTATCAGATATCATTTCAGTTCAGAATTTTTGAAATAAGACCCCTCTTTTCAGCGTATTCTGTGAAAGGTTTTAATTCCGTTTTTTCTATATTTCTGTGATTTCCAAACAAGTATTCTTTTCCAAGCATCAGGTATTTTTCCTTTGCCAGTGTATGAAACGGGATAAAATTAATTTCAGAAGCGTTTTTAAGTTGGGCTGCAAAGTCAATTATTGAGAATAATTCCACAGATGAAAAATTAAATCCCGGAATAACCGGTACACGTATGATGTACTTACTGCCGGTGCTATCGAGTTTTTCAAAATTCCCCATAACAAGTGTTGCATCTCCTCCGGTGAATCTGAAAAATTTATCTTTATCAAGATGTTTCAGGTCAGCTAAAAAAAGGTCAATCAGACTGACATAATTTTCAATGATCTCCCATGGGAGGTGCAGCGATGTTTCAGCGGTAACATTTATACCTCTGTTTTTCAGTTGAATAATAAGCTCTTTCAGCTCGGGCCCTTGTGATAAAGGTTCACCACCTGTAAGGGTCACTCCGCCATCACTCATGTTATAGAATGGAATATCTTTTTCAATCTCCTGAATTATCTGCGAAATACTTTTCTGTTGCCCTGATACGATAAGAGCTTTGGAAGGACATATATTGTTATAAATGCCTGTATCGGTGATAATATCACGATTGATAACCAGTTTGCCATTTTCAACGATTATTTCACCTTTGCCAACGGTGAGGCACTCTCCAAACTGATGACAGATTCTTTCATCGAACATTATTGAAGGAGCAGGATCAATGCTTTCAGGGTTGTTGCACCATGAACAATGCAGGGGGCATCCCTTAAAGAAAATATTGGTTCTTACTCCAGTCCCGTCATGAATTGAAAACCTTTGTATATTGAAAACAGTCAGCATACTATTAAAATCTGATAACTAATAGGTTATCAATAATATTATGAAAATAATCAGATTATCAGGTGTTAAATATAGCTATAAATTGAACCCGGCGGGTCTGAACGATTCAATTTCAATCCCCTTTCCGGTCATTTTTATTTGTGAAATAATCAAATTGTACTATTTTTAGAAGCTTAATAAACCATCATATTCCTCCTGTATGGATCTTACACGTCGGATACGCGATAAAATGATGAAAGAACGTCTCATGTTTGTATACAGAGGCGTTGTAACAAATGAAAATTCCATACCGCTTCTGATGCTTCTCGAGAAGGAAATGGAGAATTCGGAGTTTGGATTTGTAGGGAGGAAAAGGCTGTTTATGTTTGTGCTTGAGAGTCTTCAGAATGTTTCGAGGCATAGTGATCAGACTCTGCACGCCGATATGTCGCTGGTGGTTTACTCTAAAACAGGTACAGGTTATACTGTGACTACGGGTAATGTTCTCCCGACTTCGAGCATTAATGATCTGAAAAGCAAATTGGATGAGATCAACAATCTTCAGGCTGACGAAATAAGAAACGTCTACAGACAGATGCTCAGTACCGCTGAATTCAGTAACAAAGGAGGCGCAGGACTTGGCCTGATAGAGATGGCAAAAAAGACCGGCAATAAACTGGACTATGATTTTGTTCCTCTGGATGATGAGTATTCCTATTTTGTTTTAAGCAAAACAGTAGATTCTGTCGGAGTCGGGATTCATTTCGGTGAAAATGAAAGGCCTTTTCATGGTAAAGCCATTTCACAACTTGAAAGAATAATGGCTGAGAACAATGTTTACCTTATCTGGTCGGGACATATTACAACGGATGTCGAAAAAGAAGTTCTTACTTTTACTGAAACGAAACTTGTTGAAGAAGACATAGAGTTGACATTGAGAAGAAGAATTTTCAGTGTGCTTGTTGAAATACTTGAGAATGTATCAAAGTACAGTCCGGGAAAAGAACCAGAGGAAAAATTCGGGATGCCGGTAGCTATGATCAGGCTTGAGGAAGATGTCTATACTCTTACCACAGGGAATCTTATTCTCAATGAAAAGGTCGAGGAACTTAAAGGGAAACTGGATACTATAAATAAGTTCGATAAAGTCGGACTGAAAGAACTCTTCAGGAAATCTCTATCGGGACAGACTATAACATCAGAAAGCACGGGGAATATGGGTTTGATTGATATGGCTCGGAAATCTGGAAGTAAACTGGTTTACCAGTTTGAACAGATTAATAGCCTCTATTCCTATTATGTTCTGACTGTGAAGGTAGAAGGCAGAATTGATTAACTCAGTGTTTTGAAAGCAAGAACATTGCCATCCCACTCAGCATAGCTTCCATTTTTAATCCAGTCTCCCAGAAACACTATTTCTGATCCTGGTTGCAATTTATAGTCCATTGCCAGGTGCCGGTGGCCAAAAATAAAATAATCAATATTTTCATTTACAAGAATCGACCTGGCGTACCTGATCAGATCCTCATTTTCTTCGCCTAGAAACTCTTTTGTAATTCCCTTTCCGAGCCGTGAATTAAGAGACCATCTGTGCCCGATGCCGATACCAATTGAAGGATGCATCGCTGAGTACATAACCTGTAATGGCTTGTTCCTGAATATTGAAAGGAGTATTTTATAACCTGTGCTCTTTGTTCCTAAACCTTCACCGTGTGCAAGATGAAATTTTTTTCTGTTAAATACAGTAGTAAATGGGGAGGTATGGATTGTCATTCCACATTCATCTGAAAGATAATCACCTACCCACATATCGTGGTTTCCGGTAAAAAAATGTATTGGGATTCCGGAATCTGTTATTTCGGATGCAGTTCCAAGAAACCTAGTAAACCCACGAGGAACTACTAGTTTGTATTCCCACCAGAAATCGAAGACATCTCCGATAAGGTATATCTCTTTAGCATCGTGAACGATTGATTTTAACCAGCTTACAACCTTCTTTTCCCTTTCCAGTGGAGGTGATCCTGTTGCAAGTCCCAGGTGAAAATCAGATGCAAAATATATTTTCCCGGTTTCTCTCAAAGCACAGATCTATTTGTTAAATAATTGTTCGAGTTTCAGTTGCAGTTCTCTGCCATGAAGGTTAGATGCAATAATATTACTTTCTTTATCAAAGAGGTAATTGGCAGGAATGCTCTGAACATTGAATATTACAGCATTTTTTGGATCTTTGGGATCATCTTCCCTGGTGCTGATCCAAGGCAGCTCATCAAATCTGACGGCTTCTTTCCAGTTAGATTCATTCTCATCGAGATTAATCTGATATATCTCAAACCCTTTTTTATTATAAAGTTTGTAAAACTCTTTCAGCTGAAGGTTTTCTGTTATGCAATCTTTTGACAGAACCGACCAGAAAGTTAAAAGCACATATTTGCCTTTCAGTGATGAGAGTGAGATTCTGTTACCAGCGATATTTTTTAGATCAGGATCAAGTTTTGCCTGAGGTAAGGTCTTGGCGATCTGCTGAATCTGGGCTGCATACATTTGATTTATTTCTTTTTCAAAATCTTTAGCAAGTGCCTGAACCTGTTTTGAATTAGGATAATGACGGGTAAGAGAATCAGTCACTATTTTAAGGTACTGAAGATCGTGCTGATCGTACAGAACATATGTTTCAGGATTGATTTTCTGATAGAGTGCCTTTATTGAAGCAAGGGAGTTTATGTTATTGATTATGAATTCAATGTTTTTCTTGCGTTGCGCTTTAACCAATTCATTGTACTCTGTTTCAAGTAATGGTTTTTTTGCATCGAGCCCCGGCTCGCCGGAAGCACTCGTATATAAAGTACTAAGGGAATCAAGTTTCCTTTTTGTATCGGCAAGAGTCAGATCAAGAGTCTGCAACTTTTCAGATCCGGCAGATCCGCTGACTGAATAATTTTCAAACAGGTTTTTCACTTTGAACAACAGGTTAATGTTTTCACCTGGTTCCGCAAGGAGTGTAATAAAATTTGTGGTGGAAAAACCAAGCTGGTAAAAATCAGCTCCTTTCGCCTTTACCCTGAACCGGAATGAACCTTTCCTGCTGATTTTTGCAGAATCGATAAGAACAGGAGTATCGACATCCAGCCTGTTGAGATAAATATATTTTTCTTTCGAATCTTTGACAACTCCGTTAACCGTGAATTTGGACTTGTCTTTGCATCCTGAAAAAATAAGAACCAGAGCCAGTAGAAATAGTATTCGTTTCATTAAAGTCGGATTACCGGATTTTATATTATGATTATTATTTAAATATCTCAGCCAGCTTGATCTGAAGTTGTTCACCTCTCAGGTTTGTTGCAATTATTCTGCCTTCTTTGTCAAGGAGAAAATTACATGGTATTGATTCAACTTTATAAAGAGGAACAACAATAGAATTCCAGTACTGGACATCGCTTACGTGTATCCATTTCTCCAGATGATCATCCTGAATGCCTTTTATCCATGCATCTTTTGTTTTATCAAGCGACACCTGGTATATCTGAAACCCTTTTTTATGATAAATATTATAGACGTTAACAAGGTTTGGATTCTCCTTTCTGCATGGAGCACACCATGAAGCCCAAAAATCCAGCAGCACCAGCGACCCCCTTGTTGAAGAGAGTTTAATCGTATCTCCGGCAGGTGTCGGAAGAGATATCTCCGGCGCGATAGTTCCGGCAGCTGATGAAGGAGCAGCTCCTGGCTCCCCTTTCATGTTTGAAACAAGTTCCTTTACCTGATCGTGCAATGAGATAACCGGCTCATAGCTCGGATAAAGGCTGAACATAGATGAGTCAACCTTTATATAGTACTTGAGATCTTTTGCTGGATTCAGAACATATACGCTTGGAGCAACCTGCTGATAGAGTGCAACAAGGCTTACAAGCGATTTAATATTATCATCAATATATTTTTTGGTATAAGTGTTAATTTCGCTAAGGTAAACCTGCGCCAGACTATCAAGAGACTCGATCACTTTTGGTAACTCCGGCTTATCCTGATTCTGAACGTAGATTTTGTTTAGTCCGGTCAGTTTTTTTATGGTTACCCTTAGTGTCTTGTTGTATTCAGCCATCAACTCAGTGCCTTTTGATCCCTTAAGAGATAACGGATTATTCAGAGAATCGCTATGTACCTTTAAAGTAATTTTCTCCCCTGGCTGAACAAGCATCGTCAGAAAGTTATTCTCTTTGCTTCTTAGAAGATAAAATGAGGGCTGTTTGATTTCTCTCTTAAAACTGAATTTACCGTCAGAAGGAATCTTTACAGAATCAAGGAGTACAAGGTTATTTGATTTCAGCTCGTCAAGGACAATATATTCACCGTCGGCAGGATTCACAACTGTACCTGATATTCTGACAATATTATTTTTACAACCGGCGGATAACAATACGAGAAACAGGTAGAAAAATAGCTTCTTATTCATTAAGTAAATTGTTAATTGATAATTATTTTCAAATATTGAAATGCAAAGTTATTCTTTTTTTAATCCGGCAATACTTTTAAGAAATTTTATTAATTTCCCATCTATATAATGTACCTTTGCAAGAAATATTTTTTTTTGTTATCTTACGTAGGATTTTATATATTATTCAAATTGTAATTATATGAGTTACATTAAGTTCGATAAGTCTCAGGTTGTAAACCTTGAATATTCACTGGGAAGAGAGATGATCAGAACAAACAGAGCGGGTTCCTATTCTTCAACTACCCTTGTTGGCTGTAATACAAGGAAATACCATGGATTACTCATTTGTCCTGTAGATGAGTTGGGAGGGGAAAGATTTGTACTTCTATCTTCTCTCGATGTTACAGTAGTAAATAAAGACAAGAGTTTTAATATTGGGATAAGAAAATATAAGGGAGATTATTTTAGTCCGAAGGGTCATAAATATGTAGAAGACTATGACGTTGATAATATCCCTTCACGAATTTACAGGGTTGGTAATGTAATTCTTAAACAGGAAAGACTTCTGGTCCATTATGAAGAACAGCTTCTTATCAGGTTTACTATTGTTGAGGCTACTGAACCAATGATGCTGAAGTTCCGCCCATTTCTTGCTTTTCGAAGTATTCACCAGCTGACTCATGCCAACATGGCTGCAAATACAAAGGTTGATTTTATAGAAAATGGTATCCAATCTAAAATGTATGAAGGATTTCCTTCATTAAAAATGCAGTTTTCTTCAAGTGTTGAATTCGTACCTGTCCCGGATTGGTATCTGGGAGTAGAGTACCCTGAAGAACAAAAACGAGGTTACGATTATTCTGAAGATCTGTTTACACCTGGTTTTTTTGAACTTAAAGCAAAAAAAGGTGACATTATTATCTTTTCTGCTTCAACGAAAGAGGAAAAGGCCTCTGGGCTAAAACAGAAGTTTACAAAGACAGGTTCAGGAAAGATTCCGAGGGATAGTTTTATTAATTGTTTAAGAAATGCCGCACAGCAATTTGTTGAAAAACGGGGAGGAAAAACTCTTATTATTGCTGGTTATCCCTGGTTTGATGCCTGGGGAAGGGATACATTTATTGCACTGCCCGGATTGGCATTGGCACGACACAAACTTGTACTTTACCGCGAAGTTCTCGATACACAGGTTAACAAAATGAAGGATGGATTGTTTCCAAATATGGGTAGTACAAACGACCCGGCATTTAATTCTGTTGATGCACCTCTCTGGTTTTTCTGGGCAATTCAGCAATATACTGAGCATGGTGGTACTGATGGGTGGGAAAGATACGGCGCAGCAGCAAGATCGGTTTTGGATGCCTTTAAAAATGGTACCGCATTTAATATTCACATGAGAGACAATGGCCTTATCTATGCTGATGCTCCGGGGAAAGCTCTTACCTGGATGGATGCTGTTGTAAATGGTGTTCCGGTTACAGCAAGGAGAGGCTATGACGTAGAGATAAATGCTCTCTGGTATAATGCCATTTGTTTTTCGCTTGAAATGGCAAAAATTGAAAAAGATAAAAAGTTTATAAAGGAATATGAAAAGCTTCCAGATCTGATTAAAAAATCATTTCTCGAACTATTCTGGGATGAAAAACTTGGTTACCTGGCTGATTATGTCAATGATATCGAGGGAAAAAACACTTTTGTGAGGCCAAATATGGTTATAGCAGTCTCTCTGCCATTTTCTATGCTTGATAAAGACCAGATGAAAATGGTGTTAGACGTTGCTGACAGAGATCTTGTTACAGTCAGGGGATTAAGAACCCTTTCACCACGTAATAAGTTGTACCAGGGTGCATGTGAGGGAAATCAGGAAGAGAGGGATAGTGCATATCATCAGGGGACAGTATGGCCATGGCTCTATGGTCCATTCTGCGAAGGATGGCTGAGAGTATATGGGCAACAGGGCGTTCAGAAAGTAAAAAAACTGATTTATGGTCTTGAAGCTGTGATGAGTGAACATGGGATAAGCACAATCTCTGAGATTTACGATGGAGATCCTCCTCATTTACCGCGGGGTTGTATTTCACAAGCCTGGAGCGTTGGTGAGGTATTGAGGATAATCGACATACTTGAAACAAAGTTTGCAAATCAATAACAGAGGTAGAATATGCGAGTGTTAATGTTCGGGTGGGAATTTCCACCTCATATCTCAGGTGGATTAGGCACTGCTAGCTATGGCCTCACAAAAGGAATGGCGACACTTGATGATCTGGAAGTGATCTTTGTGGTTCCAAAAGCATTTGGCGATGAGGATCAGAGTATGGTCAGGCTTGTTGGGGCTAACCAGGTGCCAGTGGCATTCAAACAGGTTTTTTATAAAGGATTCAGACGCCCGGTTGAGAGGATTGAAGTATCATCAAAAATTGTGCCTTATACCGACCCTGAAGATTTTTGGAAAATGGTGAATTCTGAAGTCTCCGGTTATAATTTCTATGTCAAAACAAACAGCAGAGGTAAAGTTGATTTTTCCGGCAGATACGATACCAACCTTATGGATGAGATCTACAAGTATTCTGTAGTAGCCTCGGTTATCGCTGATGAAAATGAGTTTGACATTATCCATGCTCATGACTGGCTTGCTTATCCAGCCGGTATTGCTGCCATGGAAGTATCGGGGAAACCGCTTGTAATACATGTACATGCTACCGACTTTGATCGCAGCGGAGGGAGCGTGAATCCAGATGTCTACCGTATTGAGAAAAACGGAATGGATGCCGCTTCCAAAATAATCACTGTCAGCAATCTGACCAGAGATATTGTAATAAACAAATACAATATCAATCCCGATAAGGTTGAAACTGTATACAATGCAGTTGAGCCGGTGAAAATTGCCGAAAACTGTTTCATTAAAAAAGGGTTTGATGAAAAAGTGGTCACTTTTCTTGGCCGCATAACAATGCAGAAAGGCCCTGAGTACTTTATCGAAGCAGCTTATAAGGTTTTGCAGGTTATGGACAATGTCAGATTTGTCATGGCAGGTTCAGGCGATATGATGGAAAGAATGATAAGAAGAGCTGCCGCACTAAAAATAACCGACCGGTTCCATTTTACCGGATTTCTTAAAGGGGCTGACGTATTTACTATGCTTGATATGAGCGATGTATATATTATGCCATCGGTTTCAGAACCTTTTGGTATCTCACCTCTCGAGGCGATGCAGTCAAATGTACCAGTAATTATAAGTAAACAGTCGGGTGTGGCAGAGATACTTACACATGCAGTGAAAACGGATTTCTGGGATATAGATGCTATGGCAGATGCAATTTATGGCATTCTTAACTATCCGGCTCTGTCCAATATGTTTATAAAAAACGGTAAGGAAGAAGTTATCAGGCTTAAATGGGATAATTCAGCCAGACATGTACGCGATATTTATTACAGAGTGATTAACAATAAAATGAATTAAGATATGAGTTCGTCAGGCAAAAAAGCGATTTGTTTCTATTTTCAGGTCCATCAGCCATTCAGGCTTAAGAGATACAGATTTTTTGATCTGGGACATGATCATTACTATTATGATGATTTTTCGAATGAATCAATCATGAGAAAAGTAGCACAGAAATGTTATCTGCCTGCGAATAATATCATTCTTGATCTGATTCAGAAACACAAAGGTAAGTTTAAGGTTACCTTTTCACTCTCAGGGCTGGCCATCAGCCAGTTCCGGCTTTATGCTCCTGAAGTTCTTGATTCTTTCAAAAAGCTTGCTGAAACTGGAATGGTGGAATTCCTTGCTGAGACTAATTCTCATTCACTCGTTTCCCTCCGGAGCAGAAGCGAATTTGAGAGGCAGGTTAACAACCATAAAGAAATGTTGAAGGAGTTTCTTGGTGTTGAAGCTACTTCATTCCGTAACACTGAATTAATTTATTCTGACACAATAGGATCGTGGGTGGCTGATATGGGATTCAAATCAATTATGACAGAAGGCGCAAAACACGTGCTGGGATGGAAAAGCCCCAACTATTTATACTGCAACTCACTCAATCCACGTCTTAAAGTGCTGCTGAGAAACTTCGTCCTGAGCGATGATATAGCATTCAGATTTTCAAACCGTAACTGGAATTCCTGGCCATTAACTGCCGATAAGTATGCTTCATGGATAAACAAACTTGCTCCGAAAAGTGAGCTGATAAATATTTTTCTCGACTATGAAACATTCGGTGAACACAACTGGAAAGAGACGGGTATTTTTGATTTTCTCGGCTTTATGCCAGGAGCCATTCTAAAGAAAACTCCTTTCAAATTTATGACACCCACTGAGATTGCCGATACCTTGCAGCCTATATCTGCAATCAGCATACCTTCACCCATATCGTGGGCTGATGAAGAGCGCGACATTACTGCCTGGCTTGGAAATGAGATGCAGGTTGCAGCCCTTGATAAATTATATAGTCTGGCAGGAAAAGTAAACAAATGTGAAGACGAACTGATTAAAAAAGACTGGGAATATCTCCAGTCAAGCGATCATTTTTATTACATGGCGACTAAGTTTTTCTCCGATGGTGCTGTTCATGCTTATTTCAACCCTTATGAAACACCATATGACGCTTTTATGAATTATATGAATGTGCTGAGTGATTTTGAAATAAGATTACGAAAAATATTTCCCGATACCGCCGAGCAGGATCAGATTTATAAGCTTGGAAACCAGGTTATTGAAAAAGATATGATCATCGAAAAGCAGGCAATTGAAATTGAAAAGCTGACCAGAAAAGTTGGCAGGATAAAACCTGTTGCTAAACCCGAAGTGAGGAAATCAGTAAAGCTCACTACAAAGACAACCGCAGAGAAAGAACTCAAAAAGGATACAAAATCACATGATAAAAAGCAATCCATAGCTTCATCTCAAGAAATTGTTACTAAAATTGCAGCCGGAAAATCAAAAGCAAAGACAAAAACGACTAAGAAGATTAGTCCTCCGAAATCCGGGAAGAGAGTTGAAAAAATCAAAAAGTAGAAGACGTAACATATAATTTTTTAAGATGAAGGTTGAATTTATTTTTGAAACAAGCTGGGAAGTATGCAATAAAGTAGGGGGAATACATACAGTAATCTCAACAAAAGCACTTAAAATTGTTAAGGAACTTGGAGACAAGTATATACTTATAGGGCCCGATGTTTGGAGGGAAGAGATTACAAACCCTGAGTTTATTCCTGATGAATCGCTTTTTGTTGAATGGAAAGCCAGGGCTGCATCCGAAGGATTAAAAGTTAAGACAGGAAGATGGAATATTTCAGGAAAACCTATTGTATTCCTTATCGACTTTACACCATACTTCGGACAACAGAATGAGATATTTGCCGGTTTCTGGGAAACTTACAAGCTTGATAGTATTACCGGACAATGGGATTATGTAGAGCCTGCACTCTTCGGATATGCTGCAGGTAAGCTTATCGAAAGTTTCTCAACCTTCTACCACGAACATCATAATACTATCGCCCAGTTCCATGAATGGATGACCGGAACAGGCATACTGTACCTGAAAAAGTTTGCTCCATGGATTGCAACTTCTTTCACTACACATGCTACTGTCCTGGGAAGATCCATTGCCGGGAATAATCGGCCCCTTTATAGCAAGATGGAAGATTATATCCCAGCCCAGATCGCCAGGGAGTTCAACGTTGTGGCCAAGCAATCGCTCGAGAAAATTTCTGCTGCCGAAGCAGATGTTTTCACAACAGTCAGCGATATAACTTCGAAAGAATGCAGGCATTTTCTTGGCAAGGAAGTAGATTTTGTAACACCAAACGGATTCGAGGATTCTTTCGTTCCAGCCAATGATGTTTTTGAAGAAAGAAGGCAAATAGCCAGAGAAAAACTTCTGAGTGTTGCTGAAGCTGTATTGGGTTATCCTGTATCTGAAGATTGCGTTTTGGTTGTTAACAGCGGAAGATATGAATTCAGGAATAAGGGAGTTGATATCCTTATAGACTCACTTGGCGAATTGCAGAAGAAAGGGGATATTGAAAAGGAATGTATTACATTTTTCCTTATTCCTGCCTATCATAAGGGACCCCGTCAGGATATTCTGGATATTCTATATAATAACGGTCCGGGGAATGGTGGTGACAGATACCTGACCCATAGTCTTCATTATCCATTGACAGATCCTGTTTTACAGAGAGTTGCTTCAAACAATCTTTTTAATGATCAGAAATCAAAGGTCAAGGTTATTTTTGTTCCATGTTATCTGAATGGCAATGATGGCATCTTTAATATGCCTTACTTCGATCTGCTTATAGGATTTGACCTTTCCGTTTTTCCTTCTTACTATGAGCCATGGGGATATACTCCTCTCGAGAGTCTCATGTTCTCTATCCCAACTGTAACTACATCACTTTCGGGATTTGGCCTGTGGGTAAGGACATATTTTGAAAATCCCGGAAATGGAATATCAGTAATTGAAAGAACTGATGATAATGAGATTGAAGTTATTGCAGGCATTCGGGAATTCATGAAGATGTTTATCGGACTTAGCGAGAAAGATATTATAACGGCCCGGGATAAAGCCCATGCAATTTCAAGAATTGCATTATGGGACAACCTGGTTAATTATTATTTCGAGGCTTATGAACATGCTCTTCTCAATAGTACTGAAAGAAGAGAAGAGCCAAGGGAATTTATTAGATTTGTGGAAGCTCCCGGAGTACATATTCGCAAACCTCACCAGGTACCTGTATGGAAGGATATCTATGTACAGAGCGATGTCCCCGAAAAGCTGGCTTCACTAAAAGAGCTATCGAATAATCTCTGGTGGTCGTGGAACAATGAAGCAGAGATGTTATTTAAAAGAATGGATCCCTCTCTTTGGGAGGAAGTCCAGCATAATCCCAAACTACTGCTTGAAAAGATTGACTATAAGAGACTTCTTGTACTTGAAGATGATGATGATTTTGTTGCAGAGCTGAAACATGTAAATGAAACTTTCAAAGCCCATATGGGTCGTCCTGATAACACCGCCCTGCCTTCTATAGCTTATTTCAGTATGGAGTTTGGCATACACCCATGCCTCAAAATTTATTCTGGCGGACTTGGTATCCTTGCTGGTGACTATCTTAAGGAAGCCAGTGATTCGAATTTTAATATCACCGGTGTAGGTCTGCTATACAGGTATGGTTATTTCAAACAAAAGCTCGGACCAAGAGGCGAGCAGCTTTCGATATACGAAGCTGAAGAGTTTTCTCGTCTTCCTATTAATCCGGTTAAGGATTCAAACGGCAATCATTTGAATGTTGGACTGGTATGGCCTGGAAGAACAGTTAAAGTACGTGTATGGGAAGCTATGGTGGGGAAAGTCAGACTTATCCTTCTTGATACTGACTTTGATGATAATTTGCCTGAAGACAGAACAGCTACTCATTATCTGTATGGAGGAGATAATGAAAACAGATTAAGACAGGAACTCATACTTGGTATCGGAGGCATCAGAGCTCTGGTAGCTATGGGTTTGAAACCCGATATCTATCACAGCAATGAAGGGCATTCTGCATTTATCAGTCTTGAAAGACTTAGGGGTCTGATAAATGATCAGCATCTTACTTTTTATCAGGCACTTGAAGCAGTAAGATCCTCGACTCTGTTTACGACACATACTCCGGTTCCAGCTGGACACGATGCATTTGAAGAGGACCTGCTTCGCAAATATATTTCTCATTATCATAGCCGGTTAACGATTTCATGGGAAGAGTTGATGGCTCTGGGGCAATGCAAAGGAGACTCTGATAAAAAATTCAACATGAGTTTTCTCGCTGCGCGGATGTCTCAGGAGATCAATGGTGTAAGCAAGCTGCATGGGGAGGTTAGTCAGGAAATGTTTAATAAGCTGTGGCCTGGTTACCTTAAAGAGGAACTTTTCATTGGTTATGTCACAAATGGAGTTCATCATCCTACATGGACTGCTCCTGAATGGAGAGAGGTTTACAGGGAATTGACAGGGAATATAAATTTTGACCAGACTGACAGAACCCTGTGGGAAAAGCTCTATACTCTGGAAGATAAAAAGATTTATGAAGTAAAAACAAAACTTAAAAAGAACCTCTTTACAAATATCAGAAAGAGGCTCCAGGCAGATATGATTGAGAAACATGTGAGTCCGCATACTCTGTTAAGTATCAGCAATCATCTCGATGAAAAAGCCCTGACAATAGGATTTGCGCGACGTTTTGCCACTTATAAGAGAGCATCTCTTCTCTTTCGCGATCTTGACAGGCTTGCAAGGATAGTCAATAATCCGGGGAAACCGGTCCAGTTTATTTATGCCGGGAAGGCTCACCCAAATGACGGAGGCGGAAAAGATCTGATAAAAAGGGTTTTTGAAATATCACAAATGCCTGAGTTTGCAGGGAAAGTAATTTTTCTGGAGAACTACGATATTGAGATGGCGAAATACCTCACAAGGGGTGTGGATATCTGGCTTAATACCCCTACCAGGCCTCTTGAGGCTTCGGGAACAAGTGGTGAAAAAGCTGTAATGAATGGTACAATTCACTTCAGTGTTCTTGATGGATGGTGGGTTGAAGGATACCGGGCATTTGCAGGCTGGGCACTGCCAAAAAAGAGAACCTATGAAAATCAGGACCTTCAGGATGATATTGATGCTGAAACTATTTATAATATGCTTGAATATGAAATAGTTCCGGCCTATTATTCTTTTAATGAAAAGGGTATACCTGCTGAGTGGGCCAGCCTGATTAAAAACACAATGGTTAAGATCGCTCCTGAATTTACCATGAAAAGAATGATCGACGATTATTATGAAAAGTATTATTATAAACTTTTTAAGCGGAATAAATATCTTATCGATAATAACTTTGAGAAGGCAAAAGAACTTGATGCATGGAAGAAAAGCATAAAAGATGAATGGGATAATATTGAAGTAATTAATTACAGTTTTGAAAAGGCAGGGGAGAATGTTTACAGGTCAGGTCACGACTACAGGGCAGAAATTGCTCTTGATGTTAAGAAAATTCCAAAAGACAACGTAGGAGTGGAGTTTATAGTCACACATATGAGTAAAAAAGGTGTACACGAATTCGTTGCCAGTGAAGAGTTTAAACTTATCAGCTGTAAAAGTGGCAAATGCCTGTACAGAGCAAGTCTTGTCCCTGAAAAAGCCGGATCTTTCTTCTATGGAATACGTATCTATCCTAAACACAAGGATCTTCCTCACAAACAGGATTTCTACCTTCTGCGCTGGATTGATTAAATGTCAGTTGCACGGCGGACAGGCTCTTTTTTCAGTACCAGAGCTGTTCTTGAAGGCAGGTATAAATAAAGGTATAAAGGAGCATTTATAATGTTCCTTTCTCCTTTTCTGATCGAGAGGTAGATAGTTTTTCTGTCTATCCTGTTGAACCCTCCAAACGATGGATCATCTGTATCGAGTACGATTCTGAATCTTCCGACTACAGGTATTCCATAATCAGTAAAGGAAGTAGTCGGATGAAAGTTGAATACAAATAATAATTCCCCTCTCATATAGGCAACTACTTTATCAGAATTATTTTCATATACCCTGTTAACGGAAAGGTCGTCAAGAATTTTAAAGTCAGTATGAAGTTTAACCATTTTCCTGTCGAACTTGAGCAGGCTGTTGTATTTAAGATCTTTGTTTTCTGCCAGCTGCCATTGTCGCCGGGCATACTTAAAGCTCCAGTTATTTCCTTCACGGGGAAAATCTATCCATTCCGGATGACCAAATTCATTCCCCATAAAGTTCAGGTATCCTCCTCCGGATGTGCTGAAAGTGATAAGTCTGATCATTTTGTGCAGAGCAATACCACGGTCAACAACTATGCTGTGATATGATTTATTCATTCCGGAATACATTTCAGCATCGATCATCCTGAAAATAAGAGTCTTGTCTCCCACCAGGGCCTGGTCGTGCGATTCGCAGTACGATACTATCTTCTCTTCCGGACGATGTTGTGTAAGTTCATAGAACAACTTTCCCATATCCCAGTTTTCATCAAAAGTCTCTTTTACCAGTTTTATCCAGAAATCAGGAACTCCCATAGATAATCTGAAATCGAAACCATATCCCATTTTTTCGGTGCTGGCAGCCAATCCGGGCATACCACTCATCTCTTCCGCAATTGTCAGCGCTTCCGGTTTAAATTTATGGATCAGCTTATTGGCAAGAAACAGATAAACCAGCGCGTCTTCATCCTGGTTACCGTCAAAGTATTCATTATATGAAGTAAAATTCTTTTCAAGTCCATGGTCATAGTATATCATACTGGTGATTCCATCGAACCTGAATCCGTCAAATTTGTACTCTTCAAGCCAGTAGCGACAATTAGATAAGAGGAAATGAATAACGTTGTCCTTTCCATAGTCGAAGCACAATGAATCCCATGCCACATGATTTCTTCTCTGATTAGAATGGAAATACTGGCCAAGTGATCCATCGAACAGGCCTAAGCCTTCATTTACATTTTTAACTGAGTGAGAGTGGACCAGGTCCATTATAACACGCAGCCCTGCTAAATGGGCCTTATCAACCAGTTCCTTAAGATCTTCCGGTGTTCCGAACCTCGATGATGCCGCAAAAAAACTTGAAACATGATATCCGAAAGATCCGTAGAAAGGATGTTCCTGGATTGCCATCAGCTGGATAGTATTGTATCCGGATTTAATTATGACAGGAAGAACATAATCAGTAAACTCACGGTAAGTTCCTATTTTCTCCTGCGAAGTAGCCATACCAATATGAGCCTCATAGATAACAGGCGCAGAAAATTGCGAAATAAAATTATTACAATTCCAGGTATAACTTTCCCCTGGGTGCCATACCTGGGCGTTGAATATTTTAGTTTTATCATCCTGAATCACCCGATTGACATATGAAGGAATTCGCTCGCCACTTCCCCCTTCCCAATGAACTGATAGCTTGTACAGGTCGCCATGTTTCAGGGTTTCGGGCGAAAGAAAAAGTTCCCAGTCTCCCATGGGATTAATTCTTTTCATCATGAATTCCTTCTTCTCCTTCCAATCGGTAAATACTCCGATAACAAAAATGCTTTTTGCATTTGGTGCCCATTCCCTGAATATCCAGGAATTATTACTAAAGTGAAGCCCGTAATAAAAATGCCCCATAGCGAAATCACAAAGTGTCCCATTTCCTACCAGCTGCTTTTCCTTCAAAAGACACTTTGCAATGCGTTTGTCAATGACTTCCTTAAAGGGATTCAGCCAAGGGTCGGAAAGATAGAAACTGGTTGTATTCATGATAATTGACTAAATTGGATATCTTTCTATAAAAATACGAAAACTAAATCATTATACTGCTTCATTTCCATGGGCTTTATTAATTTTGCAGACATAAATTTGCATTATGATTATCCATGAAGGATATGAAAATCTTAATCTGATTGCCCCGGTTGCAACTCTTGGAATTTTTGATGGAGTTCACCGGGGGCATAAAGCCCTTCTTGATTGTCTAGTTAAAAGGGCAAAAGAAGCTAACGGAGAATCTGTTGTAATTACATTTTCCCCTCATCCAAGACTGGTACTGGAGAATAACAATATTAATCTTTCCTTCCTTACTACAATGGAAGAAAAAAAGGTATTGCTTGAGAAAGCAGATATTGACCATATCATTGTAATAGAATTCACTAAGAAGTTCAGCAGAATTCCGGCATGTGATTTTCTGAAGGATATACTCGTTAAAAAGATTGGAACAAAGCATCTTATTATCGGATACGATCATCACTTCGGCAGGAGTGGCGAAGGCGATTTTGGTACGATAAAGCGGTGTGCTGAAGAGCTTGAATTCAGAGTCGAACAGGTACAGGGTTATCATACTGAAGAAGGAGCTATAAGCTCTTCGTCAATCCGTGATGCATTATTAAAAGGAAAGATCGATGTGGCGAACAGCTGGCTTGGATATTCTTATTCTGTGAGTGGCACTGTTATTGAAGGAAGACAGTTAGGACGCACTATCGGATTCCCTACTGCAAATATCAAGCCCGATTCAAGATATAAGTTAATTCCTGCAAATGGTGTATATGTTGTTGAAGTCAGACTTGAGGATAAGCTATATCCCGGAATGCTGAGCATCGGTTCTAATCCAACTGTAAATGACGATAACAGTTTCAGGAGTATTGAGGTTCATATTCTTGATTTTGACAATGACATTTATGGACAAAATATTTCAGTTATTTTCAGGAAAAAGCTGAGAGATGAAAAAAAATTTGACAATTTAAAACAGCTGATGGAACAAATGGGCCACGACAAAGAAGATACGCTTCGGTTACTGACCTGAATAATAACAAATGTTTTTGTTAACTTTAACCCCTTAAAAAAATCTGAATTATGAATTTAACAATAGATACAATGCAATACCAGGTAAAGGATATTTCACTTGCCGATTTTGGCAGAAAAGAGATAGAAATAGCAGAAAAAGAGATGCCAGGATTACTGGCTATCAGGAAGAAATACTCTTCCGAACAACCTTTGAAAGGGGCGCGGATCACAGGTTCTTTACATATGACGATTCAGACAGCTGTGCTGATTGAGACTCTCGCTGAACTGGGCGCTGAAGTAAGGTGGGCTAGCTGTAATATTTTTTCAACTCAGGATCATGCTGCCGCAGCAATTGCCGCCAGAGGTATCCCGGTTTTTGCCTGGAAAGGAGAGACACTGGAAGAATACTGGTGGTGCACTGCACAGGCGCTGACATTTCCTGGGGGGAAAGGCCCTAACCTTTTAGTTGACGACGGGGGCGATGCATCACTGATGGTTCATCTTGGATATAAAGCTGAAAAATCACCGGAGATACTTAACAGGAAGCCGGAGAGCCGAGAGGAAGCAATAATTCTTGCTACCCTGAGAGATATTCTGGCTAAAGAACCAGGGAAGTGGCATCGTACGGTGAGTGAGCTTAAGGGAATATCGGAAGAGACGACAACAGGAGTCCACAGATTATACCAGATGATGGAAAATGGTGAATTGCTGGTACCTGCAATTAATGTTAATGACTCAGTTACAAAATCAAAATTCGACAACCTTTACGGATGTCGTGAATCGCTGGCAGATGGAATTAAAAGAGCAACGGATGTTATGCTGGCTGGAAAGGTAGTTGTTGTTTGCGGTTATGGTGATGTGGGAAAGGGGTGTGCCAGATCGATGAAATCGTATGGTTCAAGGGTTATAGTTACGGAAATTGATCCTATCTGTGCTTTACAGGCATCCATGGAAGGATTTGAAGTTAAGACAGTTGAAGACACACTTGATGAGGGAAATATCTTTGTTACTGCCACTGGCAATAAGGATATTATTACACTCGATCATATGCTGAAAATGAAGGATCAGTCAATCGTTTGTAATATTGGTCATTTCGACAATGAGATACAGGTTGACAATCTGAATGAGATGAAAGGGATTGTAAAAATAAATATTAAACCACAGGTGGATAAATATCTTTTCCCCGACGGTCATGCGATTTTTATTCTTGCTGAAGGGAGGTTGGTTAATCTTGGATGCGCAACAGGTCATCCTTCATTTGTTATGAGCAACTCTTTCAGCAATCAGACTCTTGCACAGATTGACCTCTGGAAAAACAAATATGAGATAGGTGTTTACAGGCTCCCTAAAAGTCTTGATGAGGAGGTAGCACGATTGCATCTCGATCAGCTCGGAGTCAAACTTACAAAACTCACAAAGGAACAGTCGGATTATATCGGAGTACCTGATGCCGGACCCTATAAGCCGGATCATTATAGGTATTAACCTCAGTTCCAAACTCTTACAGAATTATAAACGTAACTTGTTTTATAGTTTTTCAGAGGATACCTTCCCACACCTGATGCCGGGGTACCTCCAACAGTAAGTCCGTATTTTGTTCCGCACTTCGGGCAGATAGCAATTGTGGAATTTTTTGGGTCAATACTTACTTTAATGCTGAGCCCGTTATTAACGTAATCGTGTGGGCAGGTGCGGTCGTAAGCGTAAAACTCCTCAACCCCGTAACAAATAATAATTCCATTGCCATCATATCCTGCGGCGTCGCCCAAGTCAATTGTGCGAGAATCCACTTCAACTGATCCACCGAAAACACTCAGGTTCACAAATCGAGGGTCATTGAGGTCAAGAATGAAATTCACAGAAGTATCGGGTATAACATCATTCTTTTTGTTGCATGATGATAAACTTAATGCCAATGCAAGAAGAATTAAAAAAAATCTTATTTTTGAATCTGAAGCCATCAGAAAATAATTATTACTGCAAAATTACTATTAACACCGGAAATTTAACGGAATTGAAGTTTATTTATTGTAATGTCTGATAATGAATAATATATCGGTGAGAAAGTTTTTTCTTTTCCTTTTTTTTATTTCCCTGGCAATCGGATCGTGTAATGGTCAGATATTTCATAAAAATCCAGAGAAAAAACTATTCAGTAAAACTCTGGGAAGCAAGAAAGAGGCAAAAGTAAAAGAACCGAGGTCCGTATTAAAAGCTAAAAGGAAGCAGGAGGCTAATGATCGAAGGCTTCAAAAAAACTACGAGAAATCAGTGAAGAGGTCACAGAAAAGAACCGTTGAGATCCAAACACCTGAAGTTCAGTCGCGTATGAAACAAAACAAGAAAGACATTACAAAACGGGATAAGGAAAAAAAGAAAAAAACAGAGACAGGAAATAAGAAGGCGGAGAAAAAATATAACTGATATAGTTGCTTTGAGGATAAAGACTTGTAAAACACCTGTTCACAGGATTTTTATTTGTAAATAATTAAAAGTTTTCATACATTTGTTCTTGAAGAGTTCCGGCATCCCCGGAATTCTTCTTGTTTTTTTAATATAATAGCGAAAAATGTCAGAGGTTATATATGTCACAGTAGAAGGTCTTCAGAAACTGAAAGAGGAGCTCGACCAATTAAGAAATGTAGAGAGGCCTTCAATCTCCAGGCAGATAGCTGATGCAAGGGATAAGGGCGACCTTTCTGAAAATGCTGAGTATGCTGCTGCCAAGGAGGCACAGGGTATGCTTGAGCTAAGGATATCTAAGCTTGAAGATATAGTGACTCGTTCAAGAATTCTCGACG
>Ga0302206_1000156_pt1 | contig 28428 bp, 21 predicted proteins | sample II_Fen_E2_1_FD_194581 | JGI IMG/M metagenome (GOLD analysis project Ga0302206, IMG submission 194581) | Peat permafrost microbial communities from Stordalen Mire near Abisko, Sweden - II_Fen_E2_1 | ecosystem: Environmental > Terrestrial > Soil > Wetlands > Permafrost | place: Sweden: Abisko...
GAAGAAGAAAGGTGGATTTCACTTAAGATTTCTGCTTCAGGTATCCGTCTTATCAGTAAGAAAGGACTCACCAGTGTTCTGAAAGAAGCAAAAGAAAAAGGTTACATTTTGAATTATTAAAACAGGATAGAAAATGGCAAAGAAGGCTAAAGGTAACAGACAACAGGTAATCCTGGAATGTACCGAACATAAAGAAAGCGGTCAACCGGGTACGTCGAGATACATTACAACAAAAAACAGGAAGAACACTCCTGATCGTCTCGAAAGAAGGAAATACAATCCTATTCTTAAAAAACATACACTTCACAGAGAAATCAAGTAAACAAGTTAAACCATGGCAAAGAAAGTTGTTGCAACACTTAAGACAGGAGCAGGTAAATCATTTACGAAATGCATTAAAATGACCAAATCTGATAAATCCGGTGCATATCTGTTTAAAGAAGAGATCATTCATAATGATCATATTAAAGATTTCTTCGCAAAGAAGTAACCGCATTTATTACTCAAATGATATTCATGGCTTTCTTCTTAGCGGGAGGAAGCTTTTTTTATATGTACTTTTCAAACTAATTTTTATCTGATGGCTTTGCTTGGATTTCTGGGAAAAGATAAAAAGGAGAGCCTCAATAAAGGCCTCGAAAAAACTAAGGAGAGCGTTTTCCATAAGCTGTCCAGGGCTGTAGCAGGAAAATCAAAGGTTGATGAAGAAGTCCTTGATAAGCTCGAGGAAGTCCTTGTATCTTCTGATGTAGGAGTAGAAACAACTCTTAATATTATCAATCGTATTGAAGCCAGAGTAGCGAAAGATAAATATTTAAGTACCGCTGAACTTAATACAATATTAAAAGAAGAGATTGTTGCTCTGCTTGAAAAAAACCAGGATGACCAGCAATCCGACTTCTCATCTCCGCTCAAAAGCGTTCCATACGTTATTATGGTTGTAGGTGTCAATGGTTCCGGTAAAACAACTACTATTGCGAAACTTGCATATCAATTCAAATCAGCCGGCAAAAAGGTGCTGATCGGTGCAGCGGATACATTCAGGGCAGCAGCAATAGATCAGCTCCAGATATGGACCGACAGGGTAGGAGTTCCGCTTGTTAAGCAACAAATGGGCTCTGATCCGGCATCAGTCGCATTTGACACCCTCCGCTCAGCAGTATCTTCTGAAATGGATGTCGTTATTATCGATACTGCAGGGCGACTGCATAACAAGATTAATCTTATGACCGAGCTGTCTAAGATTAAAAGGGTCATGGAGAAAGTTATACCGGAAGCTCCGCATGAAGTTCTTCTTGTACTCGATGGTTCTACAGGACAAAATGCATTTGAACAGGCTAAACAGTTCACAGCTGCGACGAATGTGACCGCAATGGCAATAACTAAACTTGACGGTACGGCTAAAGGAGGAGTAGTAATCGGAATCTCTGATCAGTTTAAAATTCCGGTTAAATATATCGGTATCGGAGAGAAACTTGAAGACCTTCTGCTATTCAACCGGTTCGACTTTGTCGATTCTCTCTTTAGCGAGAAATAGCCCCCCTGCCCCCCTAAAGGGGGGTTCGTACTCAAACTTGAACGAAATTTTCTGAAAAAACGAGCACGAGCCCCCCTTTAGGGGGGGTGAGGGGCAAACACGAATAAAGTCAGGAGGCAGGGGGCAAAGCTAAAAAAATAAAAATTTTTCTAATGAAATCCAAAAAAATAAATATTGTCACTTTAGGCTGCTCAAAAAATGTAGTAGATTCTGAAAAGCTTCTGAAGCAGCTGAATGCAGGAGGTTATGAAGTATCTTATAATTCAGATGAGTTCAAGGCAGGTACAGTTATTATAAATACGTGCGGTTTTATTAACGATGCTAAGGAGGAGAGTATAGATACTATTCTGAGGTTTGTAAAAGCTCAAAAGTCGGGAGATATTGAAAATCTGTACGTAATGGGATGTCTTTCTGAACGATACGCCGATGCACTCAGGCATGAAATACCTGAAGTAAAAAAGTATTTCGGTGTAAATAACATGACAGATGTCTTAAATGAACTTGGTCTGAATTTAAGAGACGATCTGCTTTCCGACAGAACACTTACAGGTCCGGGTCATTATGCGTATCTGAAAATATCAGAAGGTTGTAACCGGACATGTGCTTTCTGTGCAATTCCGGCAATACGAGGGAAATATATCTCACGATCAATTGATGATCTTGTGAAAGAAGCATCACAATTGGCATTAAATGGTGTCAAAGAACTGATTCTGATAGCACAGGATCTGAGTTATTATGGAGTTGATCTTTACAGAAGACAAGCGTTACCGGAGCTGATCACTGAATTGCTGAAAATAGAATCGTTTGAGTGGATCAGGTTGCATTATCTATATCCTGCTAACTTTCCTCTGGAGCTGATTCCATTAATCAACAAAAATCCAAGGATTTGCCGTTATATTGATATTCCTGTTCAACATATAACTGACAATATGCTGGATTTAATGAAAAGATCCCATAATCGGAAAGACACATTGTCGATCCTTAATACGCTTCGCAAAGAGATACCCGGTGCAGTTATAAGAACAACTTTGATTGCAGGGCACCCGGGCGAAACTGAAAAGGATTTTTTTGCGCTGAAAGAGTTTATTGCTGATTTCAGATTTGACAGGCTGGGTGTCTTTGCCTATTCGCACGAAGAGGATACTTATTCATATCTGGAGTATAGAGATGAAATTCCTTCTGATATCAAAGAATCGCGGGTTGCCGAGCTGATGGAAATACAGCAGAATATCTCGGCTGAATTAAATGAGTCTTACACAGGTAAGATATTCAAAGTCATTATCGACAGAGAAGAAGGTGAGTTTTTTGTCGGGAGAACTGAATTCGACAGTCCTGAGGTTGATCAGGAGGTTCTCATTGCAGCAGAATATAATCTGAAAGCAGGTGAATTTTATAACATTCTTATTACAAGATCTACTGAATTTGATTTATATGGGGAGCCGGTAAATTAGAGCCACCTCAGCCCTCTAAAGGGAGGTTAATTCACTAAATCTTCTTAATTCTCCCCTCCTTTTGAAGAGGGGTGGCCGAAGGCCGGGGTGGTTGATTCTTAGCTAACTTTTAATTAAAAACTTTAAAACCTGATTTATAAAAATTCATTTATTTAATTCTCTGGATTACATTCTATTACAAATATGCAAAACATATTAATCAACCACCCCGTCACTCCTTTGTCGTGCCACCCCTCCTTCAAAAGGAGGGGAGAGTTATACTCTGCTATTATTCCCAGATTTCCCCCCCAAAAAAAAATGAGAAAAAATCTAGTTTGTGTATGGGGAATGTAAATGAAAAAAGGCCATCAAACATTGACAGCCTTTCATTTTTTATTCAGCCGGAGTATCCAATTTTTCCGGAAGCTCTATCTTCTTCTTCTGAATTTTAATCTTGATTTCCGATTTGGCACTATTGAAACCTACATTAATGGTATCACCCTCTTTGAGGTTTGCTTTAATTAGGACTTCAGCCATCGGGTCTTCAAGATATTTCTGAATAGCACGTTTCAGTGGCCTGGCACCATAGTTAGCATCAAACCCCCTTTCAGCAATAAAATCACGTGCTGCATTTGCTATTTTGAGTTGATAACCAAGCGATTTGACTCTCTCGTAAAGACCTCTCAATTCGAGATCAATAATTTTATTGATCTGTTCTTTTCCCAGTGAATTGAACATGATTACATCATCAATTCTATTCAGAAACTCCGGTGCAAATGTTTTCTGCAGAGCTTTTTGCAGGATACTTTTTGTCTGTTCATCCCTTGTTGTCTTTTTTGCAGTTGTGTCGAAACCCATTCCATGCCCAAATTCATTTATCTGTCTGGTGCCGATATTAGAAGTCAGAATTACTATCGTATTCCTGAAATCAACACGTCTTCCCAGACTGTCGGTCAACTGTCCTTCGTCGAGAACCTGGAGCATAATATGGAATACATCAGGGTGAGCTTTTTCAATTTCATCCATTAGAACTACCGAATATGGTTTTCTTCTTACTTTCTCAGTAAGCTGGCCACCTTCTTCATAGCCAACGTATCCGGGAGGAGCTCCGACAAGACGTGAAACAGAAAATTTTTCCATATATTCACTCATATCGATTCTCACCAGGTTATCCGTAGTATCGAAAAGGAATTTAGCCAGGACTTTTGCAAGCTGAGTTTTTCCTACTCCGGTAGGACCCAGGAATATGAATGTTCCGATAGGCTTGTTTGGATCTTTAAGTCCGGCCCTGTTTCTCTGGATTGATTTCACAACTTTTTGAATTGCCTCATCCTGGCCGATAACGCTTCCTCTGAGTTCATCAGCCATATTCAGTAAACGTGTTCCTTCTGTCTGTGCAATTCTTTGAACAGGAACTCCTGTCATCATAGCAACAACTTCAGCAACTTTTTCTGCATCAACTGTTTCACGATTAACTGCGAGTTCTTTTTCCCATTTTTTCTTCTCCTGATCAATAAGATCGAGCAGGTCTTTTTCGCGATCGCGGAAACTTGCTGCTTTCTCAAAGTTCTGATTCTTTACTGCCAGCATTTTTTCCTTTTTGGTATCTTCAAGTTGTTTCTCAAGCGAGAGGATCTTTTCAGGAACAACAATATTGGAAATGTGAACTCTAGAACCTGATTCATCAAGAGCATCAATTGCCTTATCAGGCAGGTGCCGGTCTGATATATACCTGTTAGTGAGTTTTACACAGGCATCGATAGCTTCATCGGTATATATAACGTTATGGTGTTCTTCATAACGCTCTTTAATATTATGGAGAATATGAATGGTCTCTTCAATAGAAGTGGGCTCCACTATTACCTTCTGGAATCTTCTCTCGAGAGCACCGTCTTTCTCAATATGCTGACGGTATTCGTCGAGTGTAGTTGCACCTATACATTGAATTTCGCCTCTTGCAAGGGCAGGTTTAAGCATATTGGCCGCATCGAGCGAACCTGTAGCTCCTCCGGCGCCTACAATTGTGTGAATCTCATCAATGAAAAGGATGATATTGTCATTTTTTGAAAGCTCATTAAGTATAGCTTTCATTCTCTCCTCAAATTGTCCCCGGTATTTTGTTCCAGCGACAATTGAAGCAAGATCAAGAGCAACCACTCTTTTGTTAAAAAGTACCCTTGAGACATTTTTCTTAATAATTCTTAAAGCAAGTCCTTCTGCTATAGCAGATTTTCCGACTCCCGGTTCACCTATTAAGACCGGATTGTTTTTTTTCCGTCTTGACAATATCTGAGCCAGACGCTCTATCTCTCTCTCCCTGCCAACAACAGGATCAAGCCGGCCTTCTTCGGCGGCTTTGGTAAGATCTATTCCGAAATTATCCAGAACAGGAGTGTCAGATGAAGATTTTGAAGAAGAAGAGGAAGGCTGTCCTTTTCCAGGACCGTTAAAACTCTGGCTTTCATCATCTTCGTCTTTAGGATAATCAGCTTTTGAAGTTGGTGATTCAGTCTCAACCATTTTACGCACTGATTGGTAATCAACGTCCAGTTCTGAAAGAAACCTTGTCACCAGTGCATTTTCATCCTTAAGTATTGCCAGTAGCAGATGCTCTGTATCAATGGTATTGCTTTTCAGAGCTTTTGCTTCAAGATAGACAAGTTTAAGTATTCTTTCTGTGCTTCTTAAGAGGGGAATAACCTCATGGTCAGCAACAGGAACAGGGCTTTCAACCTTTATGCTCTTTTCAAGAGATCCTTTCAGAACCAAAAGGTCAATCCCCTGATTCATAAGAATTTCAATGGCCACGCTCTCTCCATCTCTGAGTATTCCCAGAAAAAGATGTTCGGGACTTATATGGCTGTTTCCCAGTCTTATAGCCTCCTCCTTGGAATAACCCAGAATATCTTTTACCCTTTGTGAAAATTGTGAATCCATATCTTATTATATCAAATTACAAAATTAATAAAATCAAACCGACATTCTGTCAGATTCTACTTGACAAAAGTACATATAACTACTATTTCAAAGTTAAATTATGCATAATATATATATGACAATTTTCGTGCCCATTTATGAACAATGAATGTTAAAAATTCACAGGCTGAGAAGCTCGAAAGTAAGCAAATTTTGATTACTTTCGTAAATCTAAACCCCAGGTTAGAGGTTTATTTGTAAATACTTAATTAATAATCTGTTATGTCAGAGAGAGAGAGAATCATCAAGGTTAATATTGAGGAGGAGATGAAGTCAGCATATATTGACTATTCAATGTCGGTTATTGTGCAGAGAGCATTGCCTGATGTGAGAGATGGTCTCAAACCGGTCCATCGCAGGGTATTATATGGAATGTCTGAACTGGGAGTCCTTTCTAACAAACCTTACAAGAAATCGGCAAGAATAGTGGGAGAGGTGCTGGGAAAGTTCCATCCGCATGGTGACTCTTCCGTGTACGAGGCAATGGTGAGAATGGCACAGGAATGGTCCTTAAGATATCCGCTGGTTGACGGTCAGGGTAATTTCGGATCTGTCGATGGAGATAGCCCTGCTGCAATGCGATATACTGAAGCAAGACTTAAAAAAATTGCTGAGGAAATTCTGGCAGATATTGACAAGGATACAGTTGATTTTCAACCCAACTTTGATGATTCACTGACAGAACCTTCTGTTATGCCTACAAGGATTCCCCAGCTATTGGTGAATGGCGCCTCGGGTATAGCAGTCGGTATGGCAACAAATATGCCACCACACAACCTTACTGAAGTTATTGATGCAACTATAGCATACATTGATAATAACAATATTACTCCGGAAGAAATTCTGCACTTTATAAAGGGACCGGATTTTCCTACAGGAGGTATCATTTATGGTGAACAGGGAATACGGGATGCTCTGGAGACCGGCAGAGGCAGAATAGTTGTCCGGGGAAGAACCGAAATTGAACTAACGCACTCGGGAAGAGAATGTATTATTGTCTCAGAGATTCCCTATATGGTCAATAAGGCCGAGATGATCCGGAAAATTGCGGATCTCATAAATGAGAAAAAACTCGAGGGAATTTCATATATAAATGATGAATCGGATCGCAACGGGATGCGAATTGTAATCATCCTGAAAAAAGATTCCAGTGCAAATGTGGTTCTGAATAATCTCTATAAATTTTCAGGGCTTCAGACATCTTTCAGTGTTAATAATATAGCTCTTGTAAAAGGTCGCCCTAAAACACTAAATACCAAGGACTTAATACATCATTTTGTAAATCATCGGCATGATGTAGTCATCAGACGTACAAAATTTGATCTTGATCAGGCTGAAAAACGGGCACATATCCTGGAAGGATTGATCATAGCAAGTGATCATATTGATGAAGTAATAGCAATAATACGAGGATCGCAGACTCCTGATATGGCAAGGGAAAGACTTATGGAACGATTCGCTCTTTCTGATATTCAATCCAGGGCAATTGTAGAAATGCGACTTCGTCAGCTTACAGGCCTTGAACAGGAGAAATTAAGAGCTGAATATAAGGAGATCATGGAACTGATTGCACACCTAAAAAGCATTCTGGCAAGTGTTGATCTTCAAATGCAAATTATTAAGGATGAGCTTCTTGAGATAAAAGAGAAATATGGGGATAAACGACGTACTCTTATAATTCCTAATGCTGAAGAGTTTAATCCGGAAGATTTTTATGCCGATGACGAGATGGTAATTACCATTTCGCATATGGGTTATATCAAAAGGACACCCTTAACCGAGTTCAGACGACAAAACCGTGGTGGTACAGGAGCTAAAGGCGGAGCTACAAGGGATGAGGATTTCATTGAACATCTGTATATTGCAACAATGCATAATACAATGCTGTTCTTTACGAGGAACGGGAAATGCTATTGGCTAAAGGTTTATGCTATTCCCGAAGGATCCAGAACTTCGAAAGGAAGAGCCATGCAGAATCTTATAAATATTGAGCCCGATGATAATGTAAGAGCATTTATTAATGTTAAAAACCTGAATGATGAAGAATATATCAATAATAATTTCATTGTTCTCTGTACTACAAAAGGAATAATTAAGAAGACCTCCCTTGAAGCATATTCACGACCCAGGGTCAATGGGGTAAATGCTATTACTGTAAGGGAAGGTGACGAATTACTTGAAGCACGAATGACTAACGGGCAGCATCATATTATGCTTGCTGTTAAATCAGGACGTGCGATCCGTTTTCCTGAAGCATCAGTAAGACCAATGGGCAGAACTGCATCAGGTGTCAGAGGAATCAGGCTTGCCAGTGAAAAAGATGATATCGTGGTTGGTATGATAACAGTCGAAAACAAAGAAAAGGATATTCTGGTTGTTTCTGAAAAAGGGTATGGAAAAAGATCTGATATAGATGGTTACAGAATCACAAACAGAGGTGGTAAAGGAGTGAAAACAATTAATGTGACAGAGAAAACAGGTACATTAATTGCATTGAAAGATGTGACTGATAATCATGATCTTATGATTATAACTCAATTTGGAAATATTCTCAGAAGCCCTGTCTCGGCATTAAGGGTAATGGGCAGAGCGACACAGGGGGTAAGGTTGATAAACCTTAAGGAAAATGATATTATTGCATCGGTAGCTTGTGTTCTCGTTAACGAGGAAGAAGAAGACGGAGAGAAAACCATTTCTGAAGAAAATGAAATTATTGATGAGGAAAATGGCAAAGAATTTGATGTTTAATAAGTAATATTATAAATTTGGGAAATTTTTTACAGACATTTAAATTAAAATTATAATCATGAAAAAGTTTTTTTTGCTGATAGCAGCAGTTAGTATTTCATTTGGAGCTATGGCCCAGAAGGGCAAGGTTACCAGTGCACTCAATTACATTGACCAGGGAATTCTTGATAAAGCAAAAGATGATGTTGATCAGGCTTTAGCAAATGAGAGTACCAAAGACTGGTTCAATACTTATTTTGCAAAAGGCAAACTCTGTCAGGCAGTTTTTACCTCAAAAGATCCTAAAATGAATGCTCTTTATGCTGACCCGCTTACAGAAGCTTATACAGCTTATGAAAAAGCCCTGGAACTCGATCCGAAAGGAACGATGAAAAAGAAATTAATTACAGGAACAATTTTTAATTCTCTGGCTGTTAACCTCTATAATCAGGGTAGTGCAAAATTTGAAGCTAAAGATTATGCAGGAGCACTAAAATCTTTCGAGACGCAGATTAAAGTAACTGAAAGTGATATGTATGTGGGAGCAGTTGATACCGGAATGTACTATAACGCAGGTCTTGCTTCTGTGAATTCTGCTAAATATGCCGATGCAGTTAAATACTTTCAGAAATGCGCTGATATGAAGTACATGGGAATTACTCCATATTTTCAGATGTCTGAAGCATATCTCAGTTTAGGTGATACGGTACAGGCTGAATCAGTTCTGACAGGATTGAACAGCAAATTTCCAAATGACAAGAACGTTACTCTTCAATTGATTGACCTGTACATTAAGAGCGGAAGAGATGCAGACGCTCTGAAATATATTAAACTTGCCAAAGAGGCCGATCCGACTAATTATAGTTTGTATTATGCATCAGGCATTATCTATTTAAATGAAACCAAATATGATGAAGCCATACCTGAACTGACCAAATCAATAGAGCTCAAATCAGATGTATACGACACTCAGTATGGACTTGGTGCTGCCTACATTAATAAAGCTGCTGATATGTTCAAGGCTGCCAATGAAATTGTGGACGTTAAGAAATACAGTGATGCTATTGACCAGGCAAACGCTATCTATGCCAAAGCACTTCCTTATATGGAAAAAGCAAATGAACTTAAGCCAAATGATATTTATACTATGGGGCGTCTGCAGGAACTATATTACAGACTCAAAATGACAGACAAGTACACTGATATCAAAGCTAAACTTGATGCTATCAATAAAAAATAATTAGTCTTTCTTATAATAATAGAAAAGGGATGTTCAGGTTGACATCCCTTTTTTATTTCTTTCAAAATGTGAATACGGTAAAGCGATCTGTTTTGATTCCACAAAGATTGAATAGGCTGATGTAGTAGGTTAGAAGTTAATGTTCATATCAAATAGTGAATTCGAAACGGTTGCTTTACAAAATATTCTATTTTACATAATATTAATTATAGGCTTTTCTTAAAGAATTTCCGACCAGCTTGCTGGTTGACATAAAATCAGATATTGCGACGAGGCGTTATTTCTATCTACCGATAAATCAGATATTGAAACTCAACTACGCCGAGTCCTATATCGGTAATGATTTTATGTCAAAGGAAATTCTTTGATTGCCAAGATATCAAAGAACTAAATTGTATACTGTTGAAAATCAATAAGATTTAAGTGGACACTTTTGTCTTCATCTTAATTATGACCCCTACTATTCCAAACAAGTATAATATTATATTATGTCAAATAGAATTATTTACAACTTTGCAGGTAACTCACTAATTTACTGCAGTGTACTTAATATATCCTTTAGCAGTGTGTCAGTATCCATTCCTCCTTTTGATAATGGTGAGAATCCAAGAACCACCACAACCAGTTGCTGGGTTGGCAGAATGTAAATATGTTGTCCGTCATGACCATCGCAAGCATACATATCTTCTGGAACCGATGGCAAACTATGACCTCTGTTAAGCCAGAAAAAAGATCCATATACCCCATTACTTGCAGAAGCAACAGAAGTTGTATATTTTACCCACCCTTCAGGTAATATCCGATCACCGTTAAAAACTCCATCATTCTCGAACAACAATCCAAAACGGGCGTAATCACGCGTTGTGGCATAAAGATACGATGATCCAACCCTTGTGCCGGTTGGATCAACCTCAAAAACAGCGTCAGGAGCACCAATCCTGTTAAAAAGCTGGTTATTGGCGAAAACATAATATGAAGAATCATTACTGAATTGCTTGCGAATCAGATAACTTATAATATTTGTAGCTCCGGAGGAATAATACCAGTGTGTTCCGGCAGGGTATTTCGCTGGTTGATCCATTGCAAAATGAGCCATATCACTTTCACAATGAAGCATTAGAGTAACATCCGATCTGTTTCCATAATCTTCGTTCCATTTCAGACCGCTTTGCATCTGCATAATGTCATTCAGCGTTATTTTACTTCTTTCATCCATTTTCCATTCATCTATACCAGCCGGCCTGGTTATATCCATTTTACCCTGCTTTACAAGAATACCAACCATTGCATTTATAAAACTTTTAGCCATTGACCAGCTTAAAAATCTTGTTTTTCTATTGAACTGAGGCTTATATGCTTCAACAACCGGGATACCCTTATAAATCACCATAAAAGCAAATGCATCTCCATTATAAGCATTGTCGTTAATCAATTTCTTTGTTATTTCTCCAAGTTTTATTGTGTCAATGCCGGGATTCTTAGTGGGTAAAATATCACCAAGCGGCCATTTAATTGTATCCTGGGAATATCCCGGATCAATGCCGGATGGATATCCGGTTTTACGAAGCTTTTCTTCGGGAATGTCTCTTAATAAGGTTACTCCGAATCCCGATCTGTAAATGGCTTTGGATTTGCCCCATAGGAAATGACTGGTTACGCTCTTCTCGTCATAGTTTACGCTGTTTTTTGTAAACTTAATAAACGAGAAATTAAGATCTATAGCTTCTACATTTACACGATCCCTTCCTGATACAAAAACATCAGAACAAAGATTTTTTGCAGCATAACCGGTAATAATCGGAAGCAAACTATTAATATAAATTATTCCTGCAATAATTACAGCTCCCAGAGTAGTTAATACTCCGTAAATGATTCTTTTTATGGTCTTTGTCATTGTTGTACTACTTTTGATTTTTAATTACAACGCCAAATTGCCTCTTCGTTTCTGTGTCACTCTGTGCCTTCTCCGTGACCCTCTGTGACAGTTCTTATTTTCTTTTTTAGCCACTGATTTATTGTCACTTAGTCTCTCAGTCTCTTAGTCTTATTCCAATCCCCGGTCTCTCTGGCAAAACAATTTTACCATCAACGATTTTAAGTCCATCATAAACGTCATTATCGATCAGAAGATTACCATCCAGATCAGCCCAATCAGCCAGTGGAGATAACTGAGCTGCAGCTGTCACAGCACATGATGTTTCAGTCATGCAGCCGATCATTACTTTCATATCAAGCGCCCTGGCCATCTTTATCATTATGAATGCTGAACGCAGCCCGCCGCATTTCATAAGTTTTACATTAATTCCGCTATAGACTCCCTGAACCTTCTTAAAATCCCTGATTGTCTGAAAAGCTTCATCAGCAATAATTGGTAAAGGGCTGTTTTGTGTAAGCCATGCTGTATCGTCAGTGGAAGTTTTGGACATTGGTTGCTCAATAAAGACAACTCCTTTATCTTTAAGCCAGTGCGCCATTTCAAGAGCCAAAACCCTGTCAGTCCAGCCCTGGTTTATATCCACGCATATTGGTTTATCAGTTTCACTCCTTACTGCCTCAATCATTTCCTTATCATTTCCCTGGCCAAGTTTAACCTTAAGAATTCTGTAAGGCGACGCTTCCCTGACTTTTGTTCTGACAACTTCAGGTTTATCAATACCTATAGTAAATGATGTGTTCGGAGTCCGTTCCGGGTTAAGCCCCCATATTTTGTACCATGGTTGTTTCAGAAGCTTTCCCACCAGGTCGTGAAGAGCAATATCAACAGATGCCTTTGCAGCATAGTTCCCCGGAGCCAGCTGATCTACATAAGTGAGTATATCCTCCATAAGGAAAGGGCTATCAAACCTGGTAAGATCAACCTTGCTTAAAAATGAAGTAGCAGATTCGTAACTCTCTCCAAGGTAAGGCGGCATTGATGCCTCACCGTATCCGATAATATCGTCAAACTCAAGTTCAGTAAGCATTACCGGAGTTGTACTTCTCGATCCGGTTGCCAGAGTAAAAACATGTTTTAGATGAAGTTCATACGGTTTGAATCGAAGGAAAAGTCCTGAACTTTTCGCAGTTTTTTTAGTATATTCATGCCAATCATGCTGCCCCATTGTCAGATATGAGAATCCGGCACTGCTTGCAAGTGCGCCACAATCTGTCAAAAATTTTCTCCTTGAACTCATAACAGTAATGTATTTATCTTCAATACCATGGATGTTTAATTACAGGCACAATACCTATGTCATTAACAACTCCGGAAATTCGTTTTGCTTCCAAAAGAGAACTTGTTCTCCGCCTGTTAAAACTGACTTGTGTCGAATCAAGACTGTTTATCATAACTCTTCCGGATGCATTAATATATTCACTGTTACCCAGATAAATGGCAACATGAGTAACATGTAATGTTTTATTTTCTTTTGAACCAAAGAAAAGCAGGTCTCCTTTTCTTAATCTGCTATAACCGTCTGTAATGTCAACAGGAGTTCCATGAAGTGCCTGTAACGATGCATCTCTTGCCAAAATCAGTCCGTTCATAAAAAAGACCGACTGTACAAAACCACTGCAATCAACTCCTTTTATTGAAGATCCTCCCCATAAATAAGGTACTCCCAGAAATGTTCTGGCAACATTGCAAATGTTTTCTTCCGAACAATTTATAGTACATTTCCAATTGTCAAAATCCTCAATCGTTTTATTTTCAACAAGTCCTTTTCGTCCGTCAGGCAAAATAACGCTGGTAATACCCTTTAATTCTCCCGTCTTTTCCATAATGCTTCCGGCTACCAGATCACCAACAACTCCCTGGTTATCCGATGATGTATCATGCAGCCATCCAGTGGTCTCAATGTATATTACTTTTGACGACTTCTTCCATGTTGTCATTTCAGTCCTGTTCAAACGCTTTACCGAAGTTTCTTCAGTCCAGGATATATAATTATCAGGTGTTTGGATCTGTATCCATGAATTAATAACTTTCAATATTAATACCGGAGTTCCCAATCTCGCCTGTGACACTAATTCAGAGGTATGGTCAGGTTTTTTTCTTAAGTTTATAACACTCATCGTAACCAGACCCATGAATTCTCGATTTTTTGTAGTATCAGGAAGTAATAAAACACTATCAATTAGAATTTTACTTTTGTTATGTAAAGTCTTGATTATTGCATTTTTTGCATCCGGGTTTGTTGTTTCACCTGTAAGAATTAAAGCTCCATTTGTTCCGGACTTTAATTTAATATTACAAATTCCGACTCTATGATCCGGCACCCATTGAGCGGCAACCTGATCGATTTCGGTCTGCAATTTTTTTTCATTCGAACTCCGGCAACTGCTTAGAATAATAATAATTTCTGCAATTAAGCCAAAACAATAAATGAGCCGTTTAAATTCCAAGTTTTTCATTTCTGTAATTATCTGTATCCTAATGCTGCGTAGCCAACCCAGTGACAATTTGTAGCGATTGCAGTTCTGCCCATTCCGATATCATCAACAGGAATATGAGCGGAGGTTATGCTTGTGGAATATCCGACTAGCTCACCTGATAAAATTTTGTTATTATTAAGATAATATGAAGTATACAGAGCAACCGGAACACTATACCTGCCGCACCAGGTCCATTTATATTCCCTGAAATTTTCAGGATCCAGAGTATAATTACTGAATAATCTGATTTTTTCTGGTAATATTTCACCCTTAAGACAGCTATCAATAATTCCGGACTCATGCTCCCTTGCTTTCATATTTCCCTTATCATCACATCCAAAATATGCCCTGTTTATTCCACCCCAATCATCTGTACCGTAATGAACAGCATCCGTGGTAGAAACAATCGCAAAGTCGTTGCCCCACTCCCACTTATGACTTTTTGCAACCGTTCGTATAGCATCAGCAAGGGCCTTTCCACATGCTTCCATCCTGTCGGGATTCATAGCAGGAACCAGTATGGAAACAATTGTTATATTCTTGTTAAAATACTGAAGGAAAGGAATTAACGCTTCCACTGAATGTTCGACTTTTTGCAGAGTATCATTAATAATAGCAAATTTTTTCGCCAGTAAATTGTAAATTTCTTCTCTTACCGGAGAAACGGAAATATTTTTCCATGGACCTTTCCATGAAGGATAACTATCGAATACCAGGGAATCCTCAATGCCAAGCTGCCTGGCTTTATGAGCTACGCCAACGAGAATCAGATTATTTGCTGTTACATTTTGAAGCAATTCAGGATATAATTTGCCTACGTATGTATAATCATCATGAGGGCAAATTACCATTTTCCATGGCATTCCGGACTTTTTCATCCAACCTGAACGATCAATTCTTGCCATCAGGCTGTCCATCTGCCAGGAATACTGGGCAAAACCTACTGTATCTTTAAGCGGTCTTATCTTCTGTACTGTTTTTGACATCTCCTCGTTTTGACAGGATAATAAATTAATTAACAAGATAACAACTGAACCATAAACTATCAAACATTTCTTCATATCTTCAATGGCATTATTCTGAAGTACTAAGTTCCAGAGAATAATTCAATTTTAATAATTTCAATAAAATTAAAAGAATTTTCATTTCATACAATTTATGCAAATGGAATGACATGAAAAAATCATTTCAAAGTTATGCAAATTGTATATACAGATAGGTTTACCAATTAATAATCAAACACACTATGAAAACCAAAAACTCTATTTTCCTGCCCGTAGGTGTTATTTGTCTGTTGATGACACTCTCAGGATGCGATCGGCGGCCTGAAAAATATTCCCGGGGCGTTGGAATTTATCCGGGTAATCCGAAAGAGGATTTTTCACCTTCACTGGTGACTGACAATAAAAACTACCGAAACCTGGCAAAATTCCGACCGGCTTATCATTCATCAAGTTATGATTATAACCTTACTGCCCAGCTTGTTACCGATGGTATTATAATTCATGATATGCCGGATTTCATTTCACTATCCACAAACAAAGGAGAAGTTCCAAAAAATGAACGCGAATGGCTTCTTGATAATAATAGTGTAACAGAAATGAGCCTGACTGGCAACGATATCTGGATTCAACTTGAAACCAACCCAGGCAATGCCGTTCCTGAAATCACAAAGATTAACCTGAGCGGTAGTCTTGAATTTTCGGGAAAAGCATCCGGTGGCTGGCATTTTGCCTGCTCCGGCTCTTATGACGGGATTACTTGGAATGAACTTGGAAAAGTTGAGGGAACAGGGTTACCCGGTGCGGAAAGGATGAATCCGTTTGCGGCATTATTCACAAAGCCGAAAGGTGGTTCAACCGGAAAGCGTCCGGCTAATCCGTTTGCCTCATTCTTTTCTGGCCCGTATGGAAACGATTCGACTGCTCCTAAGCCGTCTTTTACATTTAATTTCGGAATACCTAAAACTCAAAGAATTATAAATCAATCATTTATTTTCACGAAACCTGTCTCTTATCATTTCTACAGAATAAATATGTCAGCCAAATGTGCAGAAGACTGGAGATTCGGCAGCCTGGATTTTTATAATAATGGAGAAAAACTAAAAATGACTCCATCTGATACTTTTAAAAGCGCATGGATGAGCGCCGGAACCAAAGAAGAGTGGATTTATGTGGATCTGGGTATTTCAAGCAACTTCGATAGCGTTAAACTATTCTGGGTAAACAAAGCAACCAAAGGATCTATCCAGATCTCTGACGATGCCAAAAGTTGGGTAGACATCAGTTCTCTTCCGGAAAATTCAGGATTAGTCGACATCATCACTTTTAAAAATGGTGCCAAAGGCAGGTATGTAAGAGTTCTTATGACTGAACCAATGCCTGGGAAAAAATATGTATTGAGTGAAATTGAAATATTCGGCATAGGCGGAATGACAGCACAACCGAAAGCCAGTCAGGATGTGTCAGACAACCGGATGAGCCTCTCAGGTGGGAACTGGAAAATACAACGGGCATCCGAAGTTTCAGAAACCGGTGAAATCATCTCAAAATCGGGTTATAAAAATAATGATTGGGTTGTGGCAACAGTACCCGGAACAGCTCTGGTAAGTTATTGGAATGCAGGCGCATTACCCGATCCGAATTTTGGCGATAATCAGTTAATGATCTCCGAATCTTTTTTTAACTCCGATTTCTGGTACAGGAATGAGTTTGAAGTACCTGCAAATTTCAAGGGTGAACGGATGTTCCTGAATTTTGATGGTATTAACTGGAAAGCTGCTGTATTTGTAAATGGGAAACAAACCGGAAAAATTGACGGAGCATTCATAAGAGGAAAATTTGAGGTAACGGATCTTATTAAACCCGGTCAGAAAAATACTATAGCTGTTTTAATAAAGAAAAATGATAATATAGGTGTAATAAAAGAGGCAACTCAACTATACCATGATAAAAACGGTGGAATCCTTGGCGCTGACAATCCGACTTATCATGCTTCAATTGGCTGGGACTGGATTCCGACTATACGAGGACGGAATATAGGAATATGGAATGATGTATTCTTAAATGTTACAGGTGACGTGACTTTGGAGGATCCGTTAGTCACAACTGACCTTGCACTCCCCGACACATCTGCAGCTGATATTTCAATTGAAGTAACACTCCGTAACCACAAAGCAGAAAAAGTTTCAGGCACACTATCAGGGAAATATGGTGATATATCTTTCGATCAGGAAGTATCACTCGAACCTTCATCTTCCAAAGTTGTGAAACTGAATCATTCAACATATCCCTCTTTGCATCTTATTAATCCGAAACTATGGTGGCCTAATGGTTATGGTAAATCGTACCTGTACGATGTTGAACTTGTTTTCAAAACAGCAGCCGGCATTTCCGATAAAAAGGAGTTTAAATCGGGTATCAGGAAAATGACATTCAATGAAACTAACCAGATCCTGAATATGTATATTAACGGAAGGCGTTTCATAGGTCGTGGTGGAAACTGGGGCTTTCCGGAATCAAATCTTGAATATCGTGGACGGGAATACGATATAGCAGTGGCTTATCATGCCGATATGAACTTTAATATGATCAGGAACTGGGTAGGACAGACCGGTGATGATGAGTTTTTCGAAGCTTGCGATCGTCATGGAATTATGATCTGGCAGGATTTCTGGCTTGCAAACCCTGCTGATGGCCCTGATCCTGATAATCCACAAATGTTCATTGATAATGCAAGAGATGTGATAAAACGGATACGTAACCATCCATCTATGGCACTATATGTAGGCAGGAACGAAGGCAACCCACCACCTGTACTCGATACTGCCCTCCGCTCAATGATACATGAGCTGCATCGCGACTTGCATTATATTTCCAATTCTGCATTTGGGGTTGTAAGCGGTGGTGGCCCATATCGTGCTCTCCCTGTCAGAGATTATTTCCTGTTGTATGGCTATAATAAACTTCATAGTGAAAGAGGAATGCCGAATGTAATGACTTATGAGAGTCTTAAACAAACTCTTCCCGAATCAGCTCTCTGGCCGCAAAACAGTCTCTGGGGAATACACGACTATTGTCTTGAAAGTGCACAAGCTGCTGCATCGTTTAATCAGATCATTGAAACAGGTTTTGGTAAGTCAGACAATGCCAGACAATTTACTGAACTGGCTCAATGGGTAAACTACAACGGATACAGGGGAATGTTTGAAGGAAGAAGCCTTTACCGGCAAGGGTTGCTCCTCTGGATGAGTCATCCTGCCTGGCCTTCAATGGTATGGCAGACATACGATTACTACCTTGAACCTACAGCAGGCTATTTTGGATGCAAAAAAGCTTCCGAACCAATTCATATCCAGTGGAATCCTGTTTTTGACAACATTGAAGTGGTAAACTATAATGCCAGGGACAAGGCCGGACTGATTGCAAAAGCCCGGATTATCAATATGGATGGTTCTGTTCAGTGGGAAAAAGAGAGGACTCTTGACTGCAAAGAAGATTCTACTGCAATTTGTTTCAGGCTTGAATTTCCGAAAAGCTTGTCTTCGGTACATTTTATCAAACTTACATTAAAACAAGGAGATAAAACTATCTCGGAGAATTTTTACTGGAGGGGACTTGTTGATGGAAATTATCAGGCACTACGCGACTTACCAGTTATAAAACTTCAGAGTAATACAAAAATTGAAAGATCCGGAGAAAACTGGATTCTTTTGACCAGCCTCAAGAATACTTCAAATACCCCGGCTTTAATGATCAGGTTGGAAGTGGTTGGTAACAATAATCATGAACGTATCCTTCCGGTATTTTACAATGATAATTATATATCACTTATGCCGGGTGAGTCAAAAGTAATTACTATGAGACTTAAAGAAGAAGATACCCTTGGGGAAAAACCTGTTGTTGAGATATCAGGGTATAATATATCTGAAAACTAAACTAGTATAATTTATTGAATATTGAACCGGCAGCAGGATTTAAAACCCATGTCTGCCGGTTTAATATTCAATATAATCAGTTTTTCCACCGTTCAAGACGAGGAATATTAGAGCTATAGAACCAACGCTTTATTGGTCCGTAACCCAGCTCTTTGAGCTTGCCTCTCACAAGCGTTACCATTTCACCGGCTGAAGTAAAATTGTCTCTGAATGATCCGGCTTGATAACAATAACTGCAATATTTTACATTTTTTGATCCGTCAGCGTTGGTTCCTCCTTTATCGGGGTCCATTTCCATCGGCATTCCGCAGCTCTGGCAAAATTTGTCGAATTTTTCCATAATAGATTTTTGATTAATTTTTGATCAATTTATTTTTGATAATATAATACTGAATTTTTAAAAAGTCAAGCCTTTTAGACATTTTTTGACTTCACTTTTTTAGCCTTCCCTCCTTTTGAAGAAGCTTTAAGCACAAAGGTCACAAATGCTTTTTTGCCCCCCTTCAGTAGGAAGACCGCGAAGCGGACAGGGGGCTTCTTTCTTTGTGTACTTTGCGGTTAAATGGATTTCTATATCTTTGAGATCTATAAACTGACAATACACCAGTAATGAAAAACGTTTCAATACTTTTTGCCCTGGTACTTCTTCTGACATCCTCTTCAGAGACATCAAAATTATATGAATGGCGGGGTCCGGGTCGGGAAGGTATCTATCATGAATCAAACCTTCTTAAAGAATGGCCTGCCGAGGGACCAAAAGAACTTTGGGCTATCAGTAATATAGGAAACGGATTTGTTTCACCTGTGTTTGCAGAGGAAAACTTTTATATAACCGGAGAAGTCGACTCAATGGAAATACTCTTCAGTTTTAATCTTAAAGGGGAAAAGCGATGGCAGACAAGCCTGGGAAAGGAATGGATGAGATCATTTCCCGGTTCCAGGTCCGCTCCCACTATTGTTGACGATTTGCTATATGTAGGCTCCGGATTAGGAAACCTGTTTTGTATAAACAGAGCTGATGGGAAAATTGTCTGGTCAAAAGATCTCGTGGCTGATTTTAGTGGTGTTCTGCCACTGCATGGACATTCTGAATCAGCACTGATTCAGGGAGAAAAGATATTCTGGACAACAGGCGGAACGGTTAATAATGTGGTGGCTTTGAATCGTTTTACAGGCAGACTGATTTGGTCAAATAAAGGTTTTGGCGAACGATCAGCCTATAATTCTCCAAAGTTGATTGAGCTCCCAACCCGAAAAATAGTTGTCACATTCTCAGCCTATCATATAATGGGACTTGATGCTGCAACAGGGATTTTACTGTGGTCTCAATTACAGAACAATTATCCTCCGGAAAAAAGGCTTCCAGGCTACGGAGATACACATTGCAATACAGTACTGTACGATAAAGGTTCAATTTATTATGTTGCAGGTGATGGAAACTGTGGTGTAAAACTCAAACTTTCAGATGACGGAACCAGGATTACTGAAATATGGCGGAATAAGGGTTTTGACAGTTTTATGGGAGGAATAGTAAAAATTGATGATTATATCTATGGATGCGGGACAGTTAAACCAAATTTACTGGCAATAAATGCTTCCACAGGTGTGCTGACCGATTCTTTGAGAGTTGGAAGCGGAGCCATTATTGCAGCTGATAATATGCTGTATTACTATACACAAAAGGGAGATATGATGCTTTTAAGTTATTCGCGGGGAAAAATTCAAAAAGTCAGTTCCTTCAGGATTAAGGAGGGTAACCTTCAACATTTTTCACATCCGGTAATCCACGATGGCGTCTTATACCAGCGACATGGAAATGTTTTAATGGCATTTGATATAAGGAAGAATTAATGTTGTGAGATTGTAGCGGATGCAGAGGCTGTAAAAGATGTAAATTCCTTAAAACCGTTGAACTGTAAATAACTTCTACGCAGTGTCAGCAGAGCCTTTAAGGTCTTTAAAGCTATTTTAGACTTCCTATTACTTTCTTTAGTATATTTGGTTATTCATGAGAGAAACAACAATATAGGAACATGATTGTTGATTAAAAACTAATCTTAGTTAAACTACTATTCATAAAGGAAAAAATTCAAAATAGAATAATTATAATCTGATTCGGTATGAACACAATTAAAAAATCAACTCTGGATTTTCTTACTGCAATAAATTGCAATAACAACCGTGACTGGTTTCTCGCAAACAAACCATTGTATATTGATGCCAAGAACAACTTCGAATCCTTTGTCCAGGAGCTCATAGATAATATAGTTTTATTTGAGCCGGCTATGAAAGGTCTGGAAGCAAATAGTTGTGTCTTCAGAATTAACAGGGATATACGCTTTTCGAATGATAAATCGCCATATAAATCTCATTTTGGCGCTTTTATTGTTAAGGGTGGAAAAAAGAATGGAGATAAATTTGCAGGATATTATTTTCATATTGAACCCGGTAAAAGCATCATGGCAGGCGGAGCTTATGTGCCTCCCAGTCAATGGTTGTCTTCGATCAGGGAAAAGATAAGTGACACCCCCGATGAGTTTATTAAAATCATAAATGCAAAAGAATTTCTCAAATATTTCGGAACAATTGACGGTGAGAAGCTCAAAACGGCACCAAAAGGATATCCGAAGGACCATCCACAGATAGAGTTCCTGAAATTAAAAAGCTATCTTGTTGTAAATGATGCTCCTGACAAATTGGTAGTAAGCAATGATTTTATGAATTATGTTGTGAATGTTTTTAAAGCCATGAAGCCTTTGAATGATTATCTCAACACATATTAAAATGAGGTTGCCGACATTGTAGAGACGCCCAAATTGGGCGTCTCTACTTCAAAACCAGGCGTCTCTACTTCAAAACCAGACGTCTCTACTTCAAAACCAGACGTCTCTACTTTCAAAACAAGACGTCTCTTCTTTAAGACGGAATATCTCTACAATTAAAATATAATATAGTTTCGCAGATATTTTAAAAACCCTGAAATTCAAAATCATGACAGGCCTTCAGAGAACTCTTTCTTTTTTAAGGGGAGAACCAGTTGATCATCCTCCGTTTCACCCAATAATAATGCGCTGGGCTGCTAAGTATTCGGATATAAACTACAGGAATTTTTGTCTTGATCCTGTTTCCAAATGTAAAGCAATGATTCTATGTGCGCGAGATTTTAATATGGATTGGGTTACTGTTATGTCAGATCCATGGGCCGAAGCGTCTGCTTTTGGAATTCAGATAGAATATCCTGAAAACAGTCTTCCGGTCGATAAGGGCGGGCGCCTGCCGGATGCAAAGGCAGCTTCTGTACTAGATCATTATAATCCTTTGGAAAACATACGATGCAATAACAGGTTAACCGAGATAAGAGAATTCAGGAAGCTTATTGCGGATGAGCTTTTTATTGTTGGCTGGGTTGAAGGACCTGTTGCTGAGTATGTCGATCTCCGTGGTGCTTCCGATGCTTCGATGGATTTTTTACTAGAACCGGAGGCGGTCGAAAAATCAATGGATATTATCGTCGAATGTGCCATGGATTTTATTTCATGTCAGATCAAAGCCGGAGCACACTGCATTGGCATTGGTGATGCATTCTGTTCTCAGATCGGGCCTGAATTATATAGTCATTTCGCACATACCAGGCAGAAGAAGCTTGTTGATCATATTCATTCTGAAGGAGCCCTGGCTAAGCTTCATATTTGTGGCAATACACAATCAATTCTTAAACAGATGATACAGACAGGTGCCGATATTATCGATATTGATCACCTGGTCCCTACTATGAAAGAATTTGTATCAATCAGAGGCAGCTGGCAGGTCTTTTCGGGAAAATCCGATCCGGTAACAATAATTCAGGACGGATCACCGGAAATAATAAAACAGTCGGTTCTTGAAGATCTTAAACAAGCCGGAGGCCGTTGCATAGTCTCAGCAGGCTGTGAAATCACACCAGGCACCAGTTCTGAAAACATGAGAGCATTCAGCCTGGCAGCAAAGGAATAATTTGAAAGATTATAATTATAAGGCTAATCCAAGGTTTTTTAATATCCACTTTACTGAAGCCCTGTTTTTGTAATCAGGGTCAAACTGAACAGCAACTATTATTCCATCCTTGTTTATTATATAAGTTGCCGGAACAGGTAGTCTGGCAGCATCTCTCCCGTTATTTTCAGCGATATTAATTGAAAAGTCCGAATGAATCTTTTCCTGATAGGCTTTTGTCACGTTGAATATAACATCAAAATCTTTCATAATTTTTTCCTGACAATCATAAATAACTGTAAATGTTAAATTATGAAGTTTTACCGTTTGCTCAACATTTTCGATTGATTCAGGAGTTATGGCAACAACGTTAAAACCCTGGTCTGTTAATACTTTAAGTGAATCCTGGTAATTATTTAAGTATCTGCTACAATCCGTAGACCATTTTCCTCTGTAGAAGAAGAGTATTATGGGTCCTTTATCGAGAAGTTTCTTCAACTCCACCTGTTTACCAGTCTGGTCATACCCTGTAAAATCGGGTGCCTTATCCCCGGCTTTAAGTCCGTGTGGAATATTGCTATCATTTGTATCTATACCAAACCTGGCATAATTAATGTCTTGTCCGTAAGAGACTGATATCATTGATAATACAATGACAATTAATAAAAAGCAATTCCTCTTTAATTTTATCATAGAATCAATATTTGAGTAAGATAAAAATTAAGCATATTTATAACCCGGAATTTTTCTCATTCTCAGATTCAGAGGCGTAACTTCAAGATATTCATCATCTTTGATTTGTTCCATTGCTTCTTCAAGAGAGAATTTTAGTTTTGGGGCTATCCTGAGGCTGTCGTCAGACCCAGAAGCCCTCATATTGGTTAGCTTCTTTCCTTTAACAATATTTACCTCGATATCGCCAAGCCGGGTACTTTCACCGATAACTTGTCCCCTGTAAACCTGTTCTCCCGGATCAATATAAAATCTGCCTCTATCCTGCAGACGATCGATTGCATGCCCTGTAGCCATACCCATGTCGAGAGAGATCAATGATCCGTTTGGTTTGGGGATAAGCTCATCACCTTTATATTTATCATAAGCCCTGAAACGATGATGCATCACGGCCTCGCCTGCAGTAGCTGTGAGCATGTTATTTCGTAATCCTATAAGACCTCTTGAAGGAATATCAAATTCCAGATGTGTCAGGTCCCCTTTAGGTTCTATGATTATCATTTCGCCTTTTCTCTGGGTGACCAGCTCAATTGCTTTACCAGAATATTCCGGAGGAACATCAATAGTTAAAGTTTCATAAGGCTCCGATTTGATTCCCTCAATATCTTTCAGGATTACTTTTGGCTTTCCTACCTGGAATTCATAGCCTTCACGCCTCATTGTCTCTATCAGGATAGAAAGATGGAGTATTCCGCGACCAAAAACATTGAAAGTATCTTCTGAATTAGTTTCTTCAACTTTAAGGGCCAGATTCTTCTCGGTTTCCCTGACTAGCCGTGTTCTTAGATGCCGTGATGTAACAAACTTGCCTTCCTTTCCATACAATGGTGAATTGTTGATAGTGAAAACCATACTCATTGTTGGTTCATCAACTTCAATCCTCTGTAAAGCTTCGGGAGCCAGAAGGTCGGCGAGGGTATCTCCGATTTCAAAATCCTCCAGTCCGATTACAGCGCAAAGATCACCGCATCTCACACTTTCAGTTTTTACTCTTCCAAGTCCTTCAAAAACATATAATTCTTTTACTCTTACTTTTTTAACTTTCCCATCCCTTTTGCATAAGGTATAGTCTAAACCGGTGGTAATGTCTCCTCTGAAAACACGACCAATAGCAATCCTGCCTACATAGTTAGAGAAATCAAGCGAAGCAACCTGCATCTGAGCTGTTCCTTCAATATAAGGTGGTTCAGGAATTTCCTTAAGAATCGTATCAAGCAGGTACTTAATATCAGTTGTCGGTTTTTTCCAGTCACCACTCATCCATCCAAATTTAGAGGAGCCGAAAACTGTCGCAAATTCAAGCTGGTCATCGGTGGCATCGAGATTAAACATCAGTTCATATACATCCTGTTGAACTTCATCGGGTCTGCAGTTCTCTTTATCAACTTTATTGACAACGACTATTGGTTTAAGTCCAAGAGCTATTGCCTTTCCGAGTACGAATCGAGTTTGCGGCATAGGGCCTTCAAGGGCATCGACAAGTAAGAGAACTCCGTCTGCCATTTTGAGTACTCTCTCAACTTCACCTCCGAAATCAGCGTGACCAGGAGTATCAATAATGTTAATTTTAACACCTTTATAATTTACTGAAACGTTTTTAGAGAGGATTGTAATCCCTCTTTCACGCTCAAGATCGTTACTATCAAGAATAAGATCACCTGCTTCCTTTCTTTGATCCAACACCTGGCATTCCTGTATAATACGGTCAACCAGAGTAGTTTTACCATGATCTACATGCGCGATGATCGCTATATTTCTTATTAATTGCATACAAATTAATTAGACCGCAAAAGTAATATTGTTGGCTGGATAAATGATAAAAAATCCGAAAATTAATTAATGATAAAAAATTCATATATTGGGCATTAAATTTTAAAAGCTGAATTATGAAAAAAACGATCTTTGCCCTTGTTTTCAGTTTATTTGCTTTTACGGGAGCCTTCGGACAACAGAATGTCAAACTGGCTGTCGGAATAAAAGCTCCTGACTGGATGTTTACTGACGCTGATAAAAAAGAATTCACCATGAATTCATGGCCAGGTAAAGTACTTCAGATAAATTACGTTGACCCGGATGAATCAGATCTGAATGATGCATTCAATGATGCTGTAAAAAAAGCAACAGATGTGGATAAGACAATCAGCAAAGATCTGTTCAAGGGATTTGGCATAGTTGATTGTAAGTCGACATGGAAGCCTAATGGCCTGATAAGAATGATTGCAGGTAACAAGGCGAAGAAATATGATACTACAATCCTTTTCGATTATAAGGCTATCCTGCAGGCAGAATGGGATTTACCAAAAGATAACTACACCGTGGTAATTCTTGATAAAAACAGGATATGCAGGTTTATTTTTAAAGGACATATTCCTGAATCAGATAACCAGAAGATAGTCGATCAGATAATTGCGCTTACCAAAGAATAACTCATTCTGCTAAAATTTTTCTAACCGCAAAAGTCACAAAGATTTTAGCAAAGGTTTCAAAATAGTAGAGACGCCCAACTTGGGCGTCTCTATACAAATTATTTTATTTGTAAGCTTAGCGTCTGCTTCGCGAACTCCCTGTTATTTTTTAGATTTTGTTAACACAAATGCTTATCCCTAACCTATTACTTATTGCCGGAACCGGCACCAAGTCGGGGAAGACAACATTGGCTTGCAGGATAATTGAACAGTTTAAACACCTGTATATCACTGCAATAAAGATAAGTCCTCATTTTCATGAGACTACACCGGGTTTGAAGGCAATCTATGAAGAAGCAGGATACGCCATATATGAAGAAACAAACAATGAAACAGCAAAGGACACTTCACGAATGCTGAATTCAGGCGCTGGTAAGGTTTATTTTGCTAAGGTATTTGATGACCGGCTTCTGTTTGTTTTTAACAAAATTAAGGATCTAATACCTGAAGGAGCTCCGATTATCTGCGAGTCACCCTCGTTAAGGAACTACCTAGAGCCCGGAGTATTTATTATAATGAGCTCAGAAACAACAAATAAACGTAAGAATATCAGTATGTTTATGGATTTACCTCATCTGAAATTTGAGTTTGAAGAACTTCCTGAAATTCCGGCAATTCCGATAGGATTTGAGGATGGAAAGTGGTTTTATTTGCCCCCCTTCCCCCCTAAAGGGGGGTACGTTCACGATATTTAAGAATAACTCGTTCATGTGCGGGAACAATTCCCCCTTCAGGGAGGGGGCTTCTATCCTACTTCTCTTCATTTATATCCGAAATATCTTTTCCAAGCTTTGCTTTAATCCTTTCAAGATCGTGTTTCATTCCGGCAACTGCCTGAATAAGCTGTTTCTCAGGTAAAACAGGATCGGGTAATTCACTGCTGATATAATTAACAAATTTCCATATCTCTTTTACCTCATTTACATGTACCTCATAAGGTTCATAAACAGGGTTAAGTGAATAAAGGACCAGCTTACCGTCTTTTGTTAAATTATTTTCAACCACCTTGAAGACTATTCCGTCGTCGAGGGTAAATACCACATAAGCTTTCCCGCTGATTATCTGCATCCAGTCCTGTACATATTCTCCTGTTACCCACGAACCATCAGGAATAGGAAGCATAGAATCGCCTTTCAGCTGAAAAGTTCTGTATTTCTTTTTGTTTGAAAGAAACGGCAATGTGAATACAGGAAGTTCTCCGATGTATTCCGGGTCGGCATATCCGGTTGTATAGCCTGCTTTCGCTTTCTCAGGTACCAGTTCAATATTTTCCCTGTTGTCGGAATTGACAGTTGTTGTCAATACTCTGAGATTACTTCCTTTCACATAAACATCATATCCTCTTTCAAGTTCCCCGAGCTGACTTTCTGACAACTTTGAAATATCCAGTTTAAGAATTGTATCGATAGCAATGTTAAAATAACCGGAAAAGGATATCAGGATTTCTATTCCTGGCTGGGCGACACCGTTCTCATAACCGCTCAGGGTTGAACGTTTAAGGTTAAGAGCAAATGCCACATCATCCTGTGTCCTGCCCCTCCTTTTTCTTAAAAATTTAATGTTGGATGCAAAGTACATAATGAAAATTGATTATATTGTAATCATAAAATTGATTATATTCTAATCAAAAGTAAAACTTAATTGTTATATATACAAGAAAAAGGAAATGTTTTTTTGAAAAAGTTCTGATTTGGGAGTTGGAGGTTGCTTCGTCGCTTCGCTCCTCGCAATGACCGCGGCTTTTATTAACTTCAGTTCAGGTCGCGCCGAACCATACTTACCTGCACTGTCATTGCGAGCCCGACGAAGGAGGGCGCGGCAATCTCACTATCCCATTACGACTATTAAAATTTACAAAATGATCCTCGCCAGCTCCATAGACCGATCAGTTCTGCATCTCGACCTCGATACTTTTTTTGTATCGGTTGAGAGGCTCAGGAACAGCCGCCTGAACGGTAAGCCTGTCATAATAGGCGGTATGTCGGACCGTGGAGTTGTAT
>Ga0302206_1000157_pt1 | contig 28302 bp, 19 predicted proteins | sample II_Fen_E2_1_FD_194581 | JGI IMG/M metagenome (GOLD analysis project Ga0302206, IMG submission 194581) | Peat permafrost microbial communities from Stordalen Mire near Abisko, Sweden - II_Fen_E2_1 | ecosystem: Environmental > Terrestrial > Soil > Wetlands > Permafrost | place: Sweden: Abisko...
GCTTGAGCGTCTGTCTGAGGAAGAACGCTCAGAATATAACAGCCTGATTGGTAAGTACACAGGAATCAAAACAGGCTATAAATCCCGAAAGTTTATAAATAATATAAAAGGTGAAATGACAGACCTGGGAAATAAGGCAAAAGGGTTTACGGAGGGTCTGATTAAGACAATTGATTCAAGCATTCTGAAATGAATAAAAAACCTGAACAATAATATAATACCCTCTGATAACTACCTACATTCTCTTAATTATGGAAAGAAAAGAATCCTCTGTGTTCACGCCAGCAGCATTTGTGGCAAAAACTAACCTGGTATTTAATCGTTTTAAAAACAATAATCCCATCAGTTTGCCTGTCTCTCCTCAATAGTGAATAAGTGAAACTCTATTATTCATACACTAAGAAATTGAAAAAGATGTATTGATCACTTAGTGTGAAACAATTATTCATAAGGCAATAGTTATACCATTTTCAAATAATTTAGAAAGATTCAGAAGACAGCAAAAAACCCATGTGGGCAATAATACTTTACGTATGTTTCTCAATTTTAACCTGATATAAAAAGAAATGAAAATAAGATTTAAAGTACAGAGATGCAGAGATTTGTTATGGATATTGTTTATCTATCTTATGTCTGGTTTAGAATCATGCAAATCTCCGACAGTTGTTCAGATTGATGAAAAATCTATTACGGATTTCCATCTTATGAACTTACAGTCTGCAAATGAGCTGAATCCGGAAGTTAAGCTGTTCATTGATTACTCAACATGTGTAGCTCAGGCTGTAAACTCCTCAGATTTTTTCCGTCAGATAAGACCCCGCATTACTGGCTTAAATCCAATACTTTATGGAATCAGAGGAAGTAAAATTGATTCCATTAGTGCCGACAAAGATATTATCAACCAGGAACTGAGCGAGGTAAATGAAATTCCTTATGCAGATCTTGAGACTGCAAGCAAGATTATCTGTGACGGAAACAACCAGGCAATTCTTATAACTGATGGTGAGTACTGGACAGAAGGAATAGGTGAACGTACTGATCTCGCATATTTGAAAGATCCTTTTATTAAATGGCTCGCCAGGGGATTTGATATCTATATTTATATTGAGGGGTATGAAGAAAACTACTTTGGTAAGAATTACTCTAAAAAGCGTTTCTATTTTCTGTTTACCGATGACAGGTTATCAAGCAATATTTTCAGGGAACTTAACAAAGCTTTCAATGTATCTCCTTTAGGGACAGATCTCAGACTTGTTAAATTATCTAATTCCGATATCCTTGTCGGTGATAAACTGGCTGTCTTCCCCGATCTCGATTCAAAACTGATTACAGATAAAGGCTTCACCGCTTTTGAAATTATGAGCGATTGGAAAAGCATGGATGAGTATGTATTGAATGCTAAAAATTCGGAGGACGGAACTCCAATTGCGGGAGGAACATATTTACTGCGTGGACTTAAAATGGCTTCGGACGAGAATTCAACCTACAACTATTCTGAGTTGGGCATAACTGTCTATAATGTTTCACAGAGCTTCTTAAATAATGCAAAAACGGATTTAAGCAGCTGTGAGGTTAAGAATATGTTTGTGCTCGATGAAGAGCTCTATAAAAAAACCGGCGAAATCGGGATTAAGATCTCAGGAGATTATTACAATTCCTTATCTGAAGAAAGTGAAAACCTTTTCAGGATTGATATTTATGCAAAAAATACAGGGAAGAAGATTAACAGAGAAGATTTTGAATGGAAATCAATGTCAAAAAATGAGGTCAACAGCTCTGTCTTTGAAAGCATTTTACAAACAATTGATAATGCATTGATTGATCCGGCAGTAACTAATAATCCATTATACACTATCTATTTAAAAACTAATTCTATTTAGTCACTTAAACAATAAGATTTATGAAAAGAGAGGTTTATGAATCAATTAAGCAAGTTGATACACTGATAGGGGAAACTTATCTATATGCTGTGTTCGTAGCAATTATTGCGCTCGCGGTGGCATATGTGATTGCAAGATTAATTAAATGGAAAGGAGGCAAAAACGACAGTTCTCCGCTAAAGAGACGTATATGGTTTATTGGCATAGGATTGTTTGCTGCTATATATTTCTTCCTGTATAATATAATGGTAGTCAGTGACAAAATTACCAAAGATCCGCTTGAGGATAAATTCAGGATTTCGAATATTATTGCCACATTAAGTATTCTTGGTATATATATCATTCTGGGAGGAATTACAATGCTGATATTCCGAAGATCCAAATGGGGAAGTATTTCAGTGTTTAAAAGTAATAACTGATTAAATATTCATTTATGCCACAACAAGTTTTTATTATAGGGATTGGTGGGACCGGAATGCGCTGCATTGAATCGTTTATCCACCTATGTGCAATGGGAATGTGTGATGATACCAATGTTCACATGCTGGCACTGGATACTGATAAGGAAAATGGGAACTTTACCCGCCTGAAGGATCTTAAAGAGGCATATCTGAAAACAAAAGGGGTTAATAAAAATCACTCTGCTCTGAAGGAAACATTCTTTTCAGCCAATTTGCTTTATTATCAGTTTAGTCCCGATTATTCAAATATCTCCACATTTGATGCAATTTTTGACTATGAAAGCACCAAATACAGGAATCCGGATGAAACTGCAATAGCCGATTTACTTTTGACAAAAGCTGCAAAAAAATTTGACCTGAAACACGGATACAGGGCTCAGACTCATCTTGGCAGCATGCTGATGTATCATTCTATAATTAATGATGTTTTAATAAATGAGAGAGGCGATTTGAAAAGATTTGTTCAGGAACTGATAACCGCTTCCACTGCAGGACGACCAAGGATATTTATTTTAGGATCGGTATTCGGAGGCACAGGAGCTTCTTCAATACCTATCATTCCAAAGGCAATCAGAAAAGCTGCATCTCTTATCTCTAATGCGACTGATATAGAGCAAAACGCATTCTTCGGATCAACTATCCTGACAAGTTATTTCTCTTTTGTACTTCCAAGTGACGATGAAAAAGCAAAGCAGAAGCTGATTGCAACGTCAGATAAATTTTCATTGAATTCACAGGCGGCAATGATGTTTTATGAAGCAGATGATACAGTTAAACAGACTTATCAGAAGTTTTATATGATGGGAACAGAGACACTTGAATGGCAACCAAGTAAGTTCAAGGATAAAACAATAACCGGAGGAGAAGATCAGGAAAACGATTCGCATTATATAGAGCTTCTCGCTGCTTTTGCTGCCTATGATTTTTTCAATGTTAATGAACTTGAACTTAAACGGCTTAAGGACGAAAAAAAACTTGAATATCTCTATCGTACATTCGATGATAATGGGAAAATAAACTTTATTGATCTGGTCGGAAGTGAGAAAAAAGAGGAACTGGCAAAGAAATTCGGGCTTTTTACAGCGATGAGTTACCTGACTCTATTAGATAAATATGACCTCTTTGGTCAGGCACAGAACGGCGATTTAAAAAAGGTGAAGATTGATGGGTATGAAGATATCGACCTTGAAGAGGTAAAAAACCTTAAAATCTACATGGGCCTGTATCATTTCTATTTTCGAAATGGTATTATAAAAGATGGGTGGTTAAGACAGGTTCATCACTCAGCTGGTGATGGAGACAAGTTCCTGTTTAGTCCGACATTATTTAGCGCCAAGTCAGTAAAGGAACTCGAAAAGTTTGAATTTAATGATTCCATATATCAGAAAAACAGTGATTTTGAAACAAAAAAATTCAGAACAGGAGTGCTGGGTATGGGAAGTTTGTATAACGAATTTTTTTCTGAATTCATTAAAACACCTGAACCTGATATAACAAATAAGTGTGAAAAGCTTATCAAAAGAACCTACGATACTTTATGTAAAATATACAAATTCTAATTTTTGATTTATGGCTATTGCAAAATTAATTAGAAGCAATATTGGACGTTCATCCAATCCTGCTGGTAAATGGCATATTCACAATCAGATAAAACCATTCATACTGGGAATTGAAACAGGAAAAATCGATATGTCACAGGTCTCAAGCGCATTAATTTCAAGCGTTCCTACACCCTGGGCCCGGCCTAAATTATTCTGGTTTGCCTTTGACTATCTGCAGCGGCAGGATGCAAATATTCAGACTTCAGGACTGATTGATTTCTATAAAGTCATGGTCAAGGAGTGGAAAGGATTAATTGCATTAATAGCTTTATACCCCGACCGCGTCTCATTCTCCGAGCCTGTATACATGAATCCGTTGAGCAAAAAGACGTTCGAACTGTCAAGTGCTTTTGGCCGTATGTTAATGGAAGACACTGATTTATGGACAAATCAGCAGGGGAAACAATCAAACCCTGATGAAAAACCGTTCATACAGCTTCTGAGATATAACAACCAGGTAATCGGGGGTACTTCTCCTTTTACTATAGTATTTACAGGAGTTGACTATGCAAACTTAAAAGATGCAGGGGATATAAGCTGGTATCGTGAAGGAAAATTTGAAGATCCTACTTCTTACCTCGACAGGGATAAATTTCAGAAACTCTATCTTTTTCTGAAGAATGTCAATGAAAACTTCTTTGAGTTCGAAAACAGTCTTAACATCGAAAGGGAAAATAATAAAGTTAATTTAAGCGGTCTGAAGAATTTCCTCAGAGGATGGCAGCACGATATTGAATCCAGTGAAACCGGTCTGGAGGAAAATGGCACAGTAGCAAAATATGTCAACCTGAATATGCCCTATAAAGCTCTGCTTGCTTCTGAACAGAAAGTTTATCAGAGGAAAGACGGCACTCTTACATTCATAAGACCAGCAGGGTCGGAACTTAAAGTAGAAATCAATGATCTGCAAACATTGCTCAAGGATGATAAAAAAATCCTTGGCTGGTGCGAATCCGGAAACAGAAACAACCCATTGTCAAAAGCCGCTGTTTATTTATTAAGGGTAATTGATTCGGCAGAGCCGAATGAGGAAGACCAGTTCAAGTATTTTGCCCTTCCTCTTAGCATGTATGGAATAAGAATGCTGAATAAGGACCTGGGAACTCTGCTCAGTCAAAAGAATCGTAATTTCAATATTTCAGGCAGAATTAATGAACACAGAAATCTCATTGTGGATCTGACAATCGAAATTGATGGAAGACCTCAGAAACTAAATTCCAAAGAATATAAAATTGAGTGGGTCACACAAAACAATAAAGTGATAATGTGGCCCGATTTTGTGTCGGATAACTGGGACGCATATTATCTCTATTCTGAGTTTCCCTCCAATGTACAAGGTGTGAAATATGTTCCGTTTTTTAAGGAATGTCAGAAAAAAGATGAGACCGGTACACTTATCGACACTCAAAGTTTTATAACACTCAAACGAAATATCGGCAAAGGGATAAAAGAAAGTACAATTTTTTCAAACAGTGATGAACAGGACAAAGCAGACTCCGGATTATTGATAACAGAGTTAATCACTTATCCGGTAGGCCATGTATCTCAGGATGCTCATAAATATGAGATAATTAAATCAAATAAACCGATTGCCGGACTGGAAATAAGAGATGAAAGCTCAGGAACCACTCAAATACTTGGATATCTTATTGTAAAGAATCCAAATGATGATACAATGGGAAAGAGGATGATAGTCGACCTTACAGCTGAGAATATTACAAACCAGGCAATTGTCGGTATTGACTTTGGAAGCAATAACTCATGTGTTCATTATAAAACAGGAAATGGCGGAGTGAAACCAATCCTGTTTAAAAACAGAAGGCTTGCTTTAGTGGGTATTGATAATGAAAACAATGGAATAGCCGAAAGAGATGAGTTACTGTTCTTTTCCAATGAATCTACCACAAACGGCCAGGTGAAATCATGGCTCCACGAACATGACTGGAATTATGTCGGACCTAATAAGGATAAGGAGATAGCAGGTGGGGTACCGGTTAACGAGAAGAATATCCTTGTCAAGGAAATGGACAAACTTACTATAACGACGCAGGCCGGAATCCTTCATTATAATATGAAATGGCTGTCAGACAGCTTAGGCCTCTCAAAGAAAACAGCATACCTGAAAGCATTATGGCTTTGTGTTTGTGCTGATCTGTACGCAGAAAAATGCATACCGGTTGAGCTGAGATGGTCTTTCCCTGGTTCCATGTCATCTACAGATTGCACGCAGTATACAACCATATATAATTTTCAGCTTCCTGAGACTACTCCTATCCTCAATCCGCAGACATATCCAAAAACAAGAATTAAACCAAAAAATATTGCAGAGCAAACAGAAGCGGAAGCAGTGTGTAAATTCGCTTTAAGCCAAAACTACGGTCTTAACAGCAATAACCTCTTCTTCGGCATAGACGTAGGAGGCAGCACCAGCGATATCCTGATACTTGCCCAGGACATCAATAATGAAAATGAGGCAAAATTATTCAAACAAAGTTCTGTCAGAATAGCTGCCGGTGTCTTTTTTGATGCAATTACAAATTCCCCTTCATTCCGCAAAGCCATATTTGACTATCATCAGCAACAAAAAAGAATAAAAGTTGAAAATATAAGAGAAATCCAATCTGCCGGTCATAAAGCGCCTTTCTACCTTAATAATGTTTTTGATCAGCTTAAGGAAGACGATTTTGCTCTCTTCTATACTTATATTGGCAAGGAGGCTTCTTTTGTTTTCGCACTGCCTGCTTACGTGACTGGATTATTGCTATTTTACGGCGGTAAACTGATTGCAAAAACGATAAAGGACTATAACCTGTCGACTATAAGGGAAATACATCTGTTGCCTTTTGGAAAAGGCGGACGTCTTTTCCATTGGCTGCAGACATTTCCGGGAAGTTCAATGACAAATCTCTATTTCGAGACCTGCTTCCGGGCCGGTTTCGGAGAAGGCGCCGAAGCCTATTCTTTCAGATACCGTAATGATATAATGACAGACAATAAGTCAGAAGTATCCAAAGGACTTGCCGTTGAAAATAAACTTATTTATGACAGTAAAATACGGTTTGAATCGGACATTTTCGCTGAAAAAAATATAAAGTACCTTCAGGATGGCCAGTATATTGATTTCAATGAAAATGACATTGTCTCCAATGAGTATTTTGAGAATGTAAGGAAATTTGTTTTTCCTGACCGTCTTGAAAATTTTGAAAAGTTTCTGCGCATCTTCATTGATTTTATTGGTCATAAAACTGGATTGGTGAGGAATATAACCTCACTTGAAAACCGAAGCAAGGAATTGACTGAGCTTCTCGGTTCATTTATACAAAACGATCCCGAATACATAAAAGCAGGAAAAGATAAGCTGATAACCAGCAGGTTTGAATACCGTTTCCCGATTTTTATTGCAGAGGGGTTGTGTTATCTGGAGAAGGTACTTATCCCGGAAATTTTTAAATCTTAACCTGTAATGGACACTTACTTAGTACTTCATATTGATTTGGAATTTATTGCCGCTGCAATTTGTAAAAGCAACGGAAGTCATTTTTCAATAAAGAATCTGAATGAAGAATTATTATGGTTGTACTTTTTTAATGATCCCAATCTGAACAGGATTACTTATGGGAAAGCTAACAAACAGCATTTCCATAATCTTGAAGTCAATTACCATGGAGATTTCTGTAATCAGATACTTGATGAAAATGAGAAATTTACCAGAAATGGTATACAAAAGCCGGTAATCGAACTGCTCGAAAATTCAGGCATGCTCAGGTTATTCTCGGAAAAATTTAAGGAGAGGGCCCCATTTGCTCAAACAGAATCAATTCCAACTTTAATCACTTTTTCATCCACTTTAAAGGATTTGGCAAAAAAGAAATTAGTTGAATACTTTGAATCTAAGAATTTCAAAATTGAATCTCCTCCGATCCCTTTTGCCGAATTGACAAGTCAATATTACCTGAAGGAAACCAAACTTTCTGTTAATAAAAGCAAGATTGTCCTGTTTCTGGAAGCAACAAATTCCACATTGCATCTGATTAAGCTGAACTATATCGCCGGACATTTTTTTACAGATAAAAGCTCCATTGAAACATATACAGGAAAAGGATATGATCCGCGAAAAAAAGCTATTATAAACTTTGTTGTCAATGAAGTAAATAAATCTACTGGTCTTTTAAACAGGGACGAAATTGATAAGGAATGTGCACGATTTGAAGCAAATGCAGAACAGTGGCTTAAAAGAGTCGATGCAGCAGGAGAAAATTCACCTGTAAATATTCAGGGAATCTGGCTTAGTCCTGCTCAAAGCATTCAAAGAAATGTCCTGGTCAGAAAAGAACATATTGAAGAAGATACTGGTTATTTCATAAACGATTTAATTAATATCTACAGGACATTCGAAGATAAACAGGTTGAGGATAAAGAATTAATTTCCTCTGTAATTCTTCTTGGTGAATGTTTCAACAATAACCTTATCAGGGATAAGTTTTCACTTCTGCTGAAAGACAAACTGATTATAACTCCGTTATCGAAGCTGAATGAAATCCAGGCCGTCTATCCTGAAATTTATTTAAAAAAGTACGCAGATGAAAAAGAACGTGATAAAATAATCAAGAAAGCCACTGATGAATCTAAATCTCAGGAAGAGGAATACCTGAAAAAGAAAAAAAGAGAACAGGAAGAACAGGAAAAGAAACAACAGGAGATAGCAAACAGACAGATTGCCAAAGAAAATTTCGGAAAAGCAAAGCAACTTAAAGAAGCCGGAAAACTCGATGAGGCTATTACAAAAGCAGAAAAAGCTAACTCACTGGATCCTTCAAATACTGAGATTCGAAAATTATATGACGATCTAATAAAGGAAAAAGAAGACATCGATGTACAAGCTGAAAGATATGCACTGTATCTGAAAGAAGCTGAAGATCATTTACTGAAAGATGAGCTAATTGAAGCCCTGAGTAAGTATAAACTGGCTCAGAAAATTAATAATACGGGAAAAATCAGGGAATCAATTGAAAACATTTATGCGGAACTTGAAGAACGGAAAAACCGGAAAGAATCTGACTATAATAAGAAATTAATTCAGGGTTACCTGGAAGAAGCTAACAGACTCATTCAATCCAATAAATTATCAGAAGCTTTGATGATACTGGATAAAGCGTCTGAAATAAGTATTAATAACCCTAATTTATCGAAAAAACGGGCTGAAGTTGAAGCCTTAATTAAAATACAGACTACAGAGCTGAATCAACTGACAGATGAAGCAGAAATTTTTTTGAATGAAGGGCAGACAGATAAGGCCGAAGCTTTTTGCAGGGAAGCTATGAAGAGACGGACGGACGATGAACGTTGTCTGGCACTCCTGGATAAAATTACTCAGACCCGGATAATTCAGAATGAAAATGAGAAGGCATTCAAGCAAGCACAGGAACTGGCAGATTCCTTGCTCGCAAAAGAAGAATACGATAATGCTGAAAAATCTTACAGGAAGGCTCTTCTGATAAAAAAAGATGATAAGCATTGTCTGATACAGTTATCCAACATCGCCCTGGCACGTAATAGGGAAGAAGAAAAAAGAAAAAACAGAGAACTGAGACTTGCCGAAAAGGAAAAAGAATACAGAAACAATATTGACCAGGCTTCAGAATTCGTAGCAACTAAGGAGTGGGACAAAGCCTTAATGATGTACAATAAGGCTTTGGTTTTAAAACAAAACGACAGCCACTGTCTGAAACAATTGGCATTTATTGAAGATTCTATTAAGAAGGAAGAAGAGAGAATCAGGGCGGAAGAACTAGCAAAAGCTGAAAGAGAAAGAGAGTACAATTCAGACATAGAGCAGGCTTTTCAGTTTTTCATAAGTGGAAACTGGAATGAAGCTGAAAAATTATACCTGAGTGTCCTTGAGAAATATCCGGATGACAGGTCTGTGAAATCTCAGTTAACTCAAATTGCACAAAGGCGTATAGAAGAAGAGGAAGCAAGGAGGAAATCAGAGTCTGACAGAGTCAGGAAGAAAAATGAAGAACTGAAAAAACCTGATCCTGTCTTTATTCCTGAGAAACCAATTAAGCCCTCAACTGGTATAATTAAAAAATATAAACATGCTTTAATTGTTGCGGGTTTATCTGTATCAGCCATCGCTGTAATATTCATAATAATGAACTTACGGTCAGCTCCCCACAAGACGAAAAGAATTACAGAAACCAACAATTCGGAAATTAAGGATAAAGGTACTGCCAATAAAGTTAACACAGCGGATACTTCACAGACAAGAACCCTTCAGCCAAAAGTTGAAAATCAAAAAGAAACAACCCTCCCTGTAGTTGAAGGAAAGAAGATCCAGACAAACTCTTCTTCTGAGAGTGATCAAAAGAAATTAGTGCCTGTTTCTGATCATAATAAGGATTTTAGTTACGGATTTTATGACGGAGCACTAAAAGAGGGAAAGATGGATGGAAAGGGTAAACTTACTTTTACGGCAACTTATATCTTATTCAAAGGCGAACCTGACGAAACAAAGGTTGAGAAAGGCTATTATCTGGAAGGTACATGGAAGAAAGACGAGTTCTTTAAAGGAAATCTTTTTGACAATAATAAAACCAAGGTAAAATATATAATGAGGGGGCAAACGGAATCATCTTAATATGCGACTTTTCTGCAAAAAATATCACAGTGAGGGCTTATTGAAAAAAGTAGTTTTTTTCCTGTTGTGGCTCTTTTTAAGTTCTTTCGGTCAGGATAACAAGATCCTGTTTAATTCTGAAAAACTAAAGCAGATTTACGGTTCGCTCAAAGATGAATGCAGGAAAAATATCCAGGAAAGGAGCTCATCCGGGCAGGGGACTTATTTTATCGACAGTGATATCAATGGATCTAAATACAAACTAATATTCAGGATAAATAATTTTAATGAACTCGATCATCTGGGATTATATCTGATAAAGGATAGCCTTAATCTTCCGCCTATTAGGGAGGTCTTTGATTATCTCGAAAGAGAATTCCTGGTTTCGGCACTCCTGGGCGACCAATATCCTTTGACAACTGAATCGAAAAATGAAAAAATTGAGCTGGTTTATAATGGAAGAACTTTAAAAAATGAACAAAAGCTTTTCAATGTCTCCAGAATATCTATTGATCAGAACACTCCTTTCCGGGTAAGGTATGATCCGGATTTCTTCATGATAGAATGGGACCTGAAATTCTCAAATAAATTCGGAGTAAAGATTCCCAACAATTATTCTCTGATTACTGAAAAAACCAAAGATGAACTCGAACTTGACCTTCTCCGAAAAATAAAATTCCAGAAAACCAGTAATATTATTACAGCCCGGCCCCGTAAGGACCAGCTTAAACCTTATGGTACAGATATTTTCCTTCTCACAGGGGAGATTTTTGCTACCACACCGGAATTATCTTCAAACCGGTTTTTTATGGTAAACGATTCGATATACCCCGTATTCAACAGATTATATTTTCAGGAATCTATTTGCGATTTATTTCTCAATATGATTTCAACACACAAAATACTCGATATAACACAAAAGCTTTATGGGGGTAATAAAGAAAAATTCAAAATTAATCTGAACAGTTTTTACAGCACTTTCGCAGGCGATTATCTCATATACTTCGGGTGGCAGAATGTTGAAAGAGAGAACATGAAGGCAAGCATTATTATATGCAATACTATATTCAATTTCAACCATTTGCTAGTAATATACCCAAGTTCGAAAACTATTTTCGATAAAACCGGTGAAATTAAAGCTCTTTTTTACGCATATATTCCAAAAGAAAACCTGAAAAAAATATCAATTAATTCAACATACTAGACTATGAAGAAACTTCTACTATTTCTCCTTGTTTTTTATCCGTTTATCTCTTATTCTCAGGGAAATAAGATTACTTTTTCAATTACATCAGGTATTGAAAATGGAAGGCTGAAGCAGACAATCGAAATGAACACAGTTAAATTATTTCAGAATTTAAATGAAACATATCAAAAAGGATCGGATATCCTGCAGTTAGATCCCAAAATCATATCTCAGGAGGGAATAAAAGCCATTAACGAATTATGGGGTGATGGACATTTCTATTGTTACGCCAGTAAAATTTCGGAAACAATTGTGCTTAAAGATGGCTATTATCAGGTACGAAATATACCTGTTATATTAGAAAAGACTGATTCAGTTGATGTTGTAATTGACTATGCAACAGATGGTAAGGTAAATAATTTATTCATTGGTCTGAGTGCTTATCAGTACAAGAGAGTCATGGATGTTAACAGCGTTATCGACCAGACCCGACGTCAGATCATTCTAAATTTCATTGAGAATCTACGTACATATTATATAAAAAAGGATATTGAAAACATTAAAAAGCTATACAGTGACAAGGCTCTAATCATAATCGGAAAAATACTTGAACCTGTAAATGTCAAGATGGATCAGGTTCAGAATAATTTCACCCAGAATCAGGTCAATTACATAGTATTAACTAAAGGTGAATACATTTCCAGATTACAAAGCGTTTTCAACAGCACAAAATATCTTCTCCTTGATTTTGACCATATTGACGTAATTAAACATCGCAAGTATCCTAATTTTTACGGAGTTCTACTTCAGCAGTCCTGGAAATCTTCGACTTATACTGATAAGGGTTGGTTATTTTTGCTGGTTCAGTTTAAAGAAAACGAGGAGCCTCTCATATGGGTCAGAACGTGGCAGGATGTAAAAGACACTCCTTCTGACAGTGTTTTTGGATTACATAATTTCGTAATCAGACAGGGAGGACAAATTTCAAAATAACTTAACCTTTTCCCTGATACAATTTAATAGTTCCAGCTATGAAAAAGATACTCCAGATACAAATATTAATTGGGCTCTTGTTGTGGATTCTGCCATTTAGTTTATCAGCTCAGAATCTAGAGAATATACTAATTGAAAAGATGGAAAATGTTTCAATTGTAATTCCTGAAACGTGCTCTCCGGAAGATTTAATAGTGGTTATAAACAGCTCAATCAAGGATCTTAAATTTGAATCAAACATGTTGCCTGATTCTGAATTTATTGTTACCTATTATCCTGAGACAAATCAATATATTATCTGCCATCAGAAAATCAAATTCAAATTAACTGTATCAGGACCAAATCTCCAATCTGAAGAAATAAATATATTCGATCTGGAAAAACCACAGGCTTACCGGATATCAGCAAATATTGCAAAAGGTCAGGTAAACATCCTTACAAATCCCAGAAACTCCACAGTTATATTTCCTGAATTCAACGATCAGGCTTATTCTACAAATCAGCCCATAAGGATGGTAAGCGGAAAGTTCAAGGTAAAGATTTTCAAACCTCTTTATCAAAATGTCGACACTGTGGTAATTATACCAAATGATGCCGAGAAAACCTATAATATTGATCTGGTTCCGCAATTTGCACGCATCAAGCTTAATCTGACCACCGACGATAAAATGCCATTCCTCAAAACACCTGTAATCTGGATTGATTCGGTAAAAATTGATCTTGATTCATACGTTAAAGCAGGCACCAATTTGCGACGTTTTTTTGATGATGTGGAATTCCTCAAATTTTATGAAGGAGATATTATACCTCTTAAAGAAGGTCATTATATTGTAAAGGTAGAAGCTGAGAGCTATAATCCTTATAAGACATCAATTGATGTTCAGAACGGTAAAATTGCTAATCTGTCAGTAAGTCTTGAGCCCATATATGGATATATAACTTTTATCGACACTCAGTTCAGTGAAGGAGCAACAGTCTATTTTGACAATCAGGAAATTGGTAAAATCCCATTGTTTAAAATGAAAATAAGGGTTGGAACCCACAAAATCAGATTGGAGAAAAAGGGATTTATTCCAGTGAAGGAAGAATACTCAGTTACAGTTACTGAAGGCCAGAATACAGATTTCAACGTTTCGATGATCGTTGCAAAAAAAATATTTTTTGAAAGTGACCCGAATAATTCCGATGTGTTTATGGATGGCGAAAGAATAGGTTTTACTCCTTTTCCCTTTATGATGAGTGCCGGGAATCATCAAATTATTGTCCGTAAAAATGGTTTTGCAAGTGAAAAGTTTACCAAACTGATTGATGACAAATCACCTGCTGAGGATACAATGCTGTTAAAGCTTCAGACAATTAATCCACTGACAGTGAGAAGCGAGGAAGAGGGTGTGCAGGTAAAACTATTTGGGACCGGCAGTCAGAAAAATATTGAAATTGACAGCACCATGAAGACACCTGCAATTTTCCAGCTTCCTTATGGCGAGTACAAGGTTTACCTGATAAAGGACAATAGAACTGTTTATAAAAGCTTTATTACACATTCGCCGGATCTTAAAACCAGGATACTGCCGGTATATGCCGCAACATCGTTTCATATCCTTACCGCTAATTTTGTAAACAAGGACAATTTTGAAGGTTCATTTGGACGCATTTGCGTTTTCCCGAAAGCGGGATTATCAACATCCATATTTAATGTTGACTATAAGTTATCAACTGTTAAAATTGATTCGGGCAGATATTCGATTGACTACAAATTTAAAACAGTTGCACCATATATTTTCTTTATGAACTGGGATTGGCGGGTTGGCGGATCAATACTTCGTCAGCTTGATGTCAATTTTTTAGGAAGGGCAAAATATACACCCGGACTTAAAATTTTATCCTTTAAGATTCCCGGATTAGATGACGTCACTATGCAGAACTACTTTTATGGAATTGAAATATCTACCCGATTGCCTTACTTCAATATCAGTTTCAGATATGGAAGACAGATAAATATAGGGAAAGTAAATTACTGGGATTTGACTAATAACGATTACTACAAGAATAGTTTCAACATTCATGAAAGCATAAATGTAGGATCGATAGGCATAACATTTAACAGCACTATGAGTAAATCTAATAACATGCTCCGGTTATGGCATAAACCTCTGATGCAATTAATATCGAGAAAATAAAACAAAAAAGTTTGAACCAGTAAAATGAAAAATAGTTTGCAATGAAAAGTGTTTTATTCTTTTTACTATCCGGATCTGTTTGTCTTACCAGCTGCCTTTTCCCGAAATCCTCCCATAACGCCGGTGATGAAACTTCGGAAAAAAGCAGGTGGCAAAAACCTTTAACTGACAACGATTCAATAAAGGCCATTCCAACGCTGAATCAATTACATCAGGAAAAAGAAATACCGGACTCAAATGAATGGAAAGACCAAACAATTGAGAATGGACAACTGCCAGATTGTTATAGTCTTAATGCATTTACCGGCGATATTGATAACTATCTGGAGGTTTCAGTTGGCGGCAACTCCGACGTTTGTATAAAAGTCATGAACCAGCGAACTGAAAGGTGTAATCGTTTTGTCTTCGTAAATCGGGGATCAACATACCGTATTACTAATATACCTGAGGGTAAATACTATCTTAAAATTGCTTATGGAAAGAAATGGGCTTCAAAAGATGAGCAGGGTAAATGTGTAGGAAAATTCATGGAGAGTGCTATCTATAAAAAAGGAGAAGATATATTGGATTTCTATATTAAATATACAAATACCAAATATACTATCCCAAGCTTCAGATTGGAACTAGATATAATTCAGAGTGATACTAAAAATTCCTTCAACTCCCAGAGTATATCAGAGAATGAATTTAATATCTAATTACTCTTTTTATCCGCTTACATTATATACTGCTTAAAAAGACCTATTCATATAAGTAACACTGGTTAATTCAAAAACCCATGAAAAATGCACCAAGTCTCTTAGCGCTTACAGTATTAACAGCAGTAATGGTACTGTTAAATACCTGTACTGAAGAAAAGACACCTCCTGTTGTGGTAACCATCCCGACATCTGCTGTTTCATATACATCTGCCGTAACAGGAGGAGCTGTGACTGACGAAGGGGGATCTCCAATTGGCAGCAGAGGTGTCTGTTGGAACACTTTGGGCAAACCTACCATAAACGAGAACAAAAAGAATGCCTTAACAAACGGTTTTGGATCCTTTGTTGTTGAGATCTCAGATTTATCTCCAAAATCAAAGTACTATCTGAGAGCCTTTGCAATCAACGCCACCGGTACCAGTTACGGAAACGAAGTGTCATTCAGCACAATACAAAGTGTTCCTCCTATTTTAACCACAACATCAATATCCACATTTGACGAGACAAGCGCCGTCTCAGGCGGGAATATAACCAATGATAACGGTGACCCGGTGACTGCCCGTGGAGTTTGCTGGAGTATAACTACCGGTCCTACAATCGAGCTGTGTCCCAAAACAGATGATGGCCCCGGCAAGGGTATCTTTTCAAGTAGCATTAAACCATTGCTCCCCAATACTAAATACTTCATAAAAGCCTATGCAATCAATTCTTCAGGTACCGGTTATGGCAATGAAGTTATTTTTACTACTAACAATATAGCCATTCCCGAATTGACAACTACGGTAGCCAGTTTAGTTACTCCTGTAAGTGCAGTTTCTGGTGGAAATATTACAAAAGACCATGGTGCGTCAGTCACAGTTCGTGGAGTGTGCTGGAGCACTCTAACCGGACCAACAACCTCTCTTACCACAAAAACCGCAGACGGGACTGGTCCGGGAGTATTTACAAGCAATCTTACCCAGCTGACTCAGAATACTACTTATTATCTTAGAGCCTATGCAACAAATTCTGCAGGTACAAGCTATGGGAATGAAGTTACTTTTACCACAGCTATGTCTGCTATTCCCACCTTAACTACTACGGCCATAACATCCCTTACTCAGACCAGTTTAGTATCGGGAGGGAATATTACAAGTGAAAATGGCACACCTGTAACAGCCCGGGGAATCTGCTGGAGCACTTCGCCAACACCAACAATTGCTCTGACTACCAAAACTTCTGATGGCACTGGCCCAGGCAGTTTTGTGAGCAGCATAACAGGATTACTCCCGGCTCAAACCTACTATTTACGTGCTTATGCAACAAATAATATAGGAACAGCTTATGGTAATGAGATTGTTTTTAGCACAAAAGTCGCCGACATTGATGGAAATATTTATAATACAGTCAGAATTGGCAGTCAGGTTTGGATGGCAGAAAACCTGAAGACAACCAGATACAGTGATAATACTTCAATACCTCTTCTCTCAGGATATTCAGCATGGGCAACGTCATATTCCCAGGGATATTGCTGGTACAATAATGATGAAACAACCTATAAACCTGTTTATGGAGCATTGTATAACTGGTATACTATTGATGCTGCCACCAACGGAGGCAAATATATCTGCCCAACCGGATGGCATGTTCCAACAGATAACGATTGGACTGTACTGGTGAACTTTCTGGGAGATGAAAATACTGCTGGAATTGCACTGAAAGAGGCCGGAACAGCTCATTGGATAAACTCAAATTCCGGAACAAATTCCAGTGGTTTCACGGCACTTCCGGCCGGGATCCGCTACACCGGTGGTGGTACCTTTGACCAGATTGGTAATTATACCTGCTTCTGGAGTTCAACTGATAATGGTTCCGGATTAGTCTGGTACCGGGAGCTGACATCCTGGTACAATGCTTTAATCAGAAATTATAAAAATAAATCAGATGGCTGTTCTATTCGTTGTATAAAGACATTTTGATTTTTTAAAAGAGCCCGGCTGAGTTCATAAGGAACAAAAAGAGAGTATTTGCTTTCGCGCTCACTCTCATTTTGTTTTATTAGAAAATGATTCCTGATGAATATTAATTCTTAAGAAAACCCTTTTTCAGCAATTCGTTTCTTACTGTACTAAAAATGCCTTTCATAGCACTATCAACTTTACGTGCACTAAGAGATGCCGTAGAACCTGACCAGAGAAGTTTTTTTGTCTCGAGTGAATAAATATTCGTCTCTATGATATAATCCTTTGCACTATTCACATCTACGTTGGGTGAATCCGTTCTTGAAGCACTTCCTACAACATATGTGTGAGTATAACCATAGCCACTACCATATGAGTACCAGGTATCATATGAGGTTCCGGGGTTGTAGGTAGATTTAGTTTTGGTTTGTACAACAGCTTTTACACGCATCGTTATAGCACCGTCAAATCCGTCTTTTATTAACTTTTCAACGAGCTCTTTCTGTGATGTATCAGCCGGAGTAACATAAGTATATGATTGAATAGCCTCTCCTTTCCTAATCAGTGATACAAGCTGGTCCTCGGCAACCTTATTGTTTTCCTCTTTTTTTAGCTTAACCTGAACGAAGACTTTATTAAAGGGTTTTATCGGGCTCTTTGCCAGTGAAGGATCTGACCAGCTTTTTCGTAATTGTGTGGTTGGCGCACATGCAACCATTAACCCGGAGAAACTTAATAGCAGAATTTATTTCAGATACATTTTCATCATTTAATGATTTAATACGTAAGTTAAAAGACAATATGAGAATTAATGCAAAACTAATTCTTTAATCAATATAAGTGCTAAAATTTATAAAACCTGGATTCAACAATTCGAATTCAACCTTCTCTGAACAACAGTTAAGAAAATGAAGTATTACACTGCTAAATATAAAGCGAACATAAATTCCTACTCTTATACTGCAATATTTATCCGATATTTGGATAACTCTTAATTGGCAATGAAGATCAGAATTAGCGTTTTTTGTGAAGGTCTTTTAATTGCTATTTTATCTTCCCCGCCACAATATCATAACTGTCATAAAGGGAAAATTAAAGATTCTAAATTCAAGATGTTATAATTCTTATTTAATCTTAAACCCGTAACCGATATTTATCATGTTTGAAAAAACGTTGGTTTGATCAAGAACATAACCAAAATTAGCTCCGGGAATTCTGTATTCAAATTCACTTTTAAGGTATATATAAGTATTCTTACTCAGGTTATATTTTAACCCCAGGCCAAGTGATGCGCCAAATTGATACTTTCTGAAATAAGTAAATTCAGCGGTTTGAGAATCCTCTCGTCCCTTGAGTATTTCATTCTGTGCATTTGACAGCAATATATTATTATAACTAAGTGAAAAGAAGGGTTGCAATTTTTCCGTTTGCAATGTATATTCCACGGTTATGGGTATACGAAAAATAGAGTATTTGGTATGAATCCAATAGGGCGACCTGTATTGGTTCAAAGTGTTTTCAAATTCTCCTTCAAAGTTGTTGGTTGAATAATTAATCCCCACCAGCATATTCCACATGGAGAAACCTTTGAAAGGTTTAAGCCGCAATTGCATACCAAGATACGGCTTAATATCATGAACACTATTTTTAGATGTTTTCAAACCCATCCATGAATTAATGATCCCGAAATACGGTTCTAAATAAAGACTTTTATTTGTTGATTTTGTGAAATCAATACAATTATGGTCTTTACAAACGCTATTATGATAATCTTTAGTAATTTTAATAAGTGGCCGGTAATCAAAAGCCGTGCTTGGAATTTCTTTCAGCACTTCAGGACTTTCCTGAAAAAGGTACTGAAGTATTCTTTTGTATTGATTTGAATTATGAGAATAGCTTTTATCATATTCCTCTGTGACACCTTTTTCTTTTACAGTTATTATTGATTCCTTATTTGTTAAAGGTATCATAAGAGTGTCTTTTTCAATGAAGTAATACTCAGTACCAATACCTTTATAATAAAAAAGATTAACTATTCCGTCAACGAGATATTCTATAAAAACTCTCTGTCTTGAACTGTCGATCATTATATTCTTTGAGACGTAGTATTTACTATTTTCAATTCTATAAGCCCTTATATCATTGGGTGAATAAATTTTGGCTGGCTGATTTTTCCCTGCAATAAAATCACAGCTCCCGCTATTTTCAGAATTTGATTTCAGCCTGATAAAACCACGAAGAGTGTCCAGTTCGTTATTAATAATGTACCCGGCTTTGTACCCCTTCTGTCCATAATTGATAATGCAAAATTGCATGAAGATCAGACATAATAAGAAACACTTTTTTCCCATTTGTAATAGTTTAATTGTTGATACCTGTTTACTTTTAAATAACCCAGGGTATATATTCTTTTTCCCCTTTATTAATCTGCCTGAATTTATTGAAAGCGAAAAACGAATTAATCCCTCGATATTAAACGCGTATTTAAACTGGAATATAATATGATTCGACGATTCAGATATCAGACCCACTAAAGATAAAATTAGTTATAGATAAAACAAATGATATTAATCTTTAGATCCATCTTTTCAGTACATGGTAAAGATGCGTTGAAGCAGTAATGTTGATTTATAGTGATCCTTGAAAACTTAAATTTGAGTTGATTAATCTCAGAATAACTATAAAGAAAATGCAGCAAGACTCGAAGTAGAATACTCAACCTCGATCTTAACTTAGCCTGAAATTGACTACTTTTTTTGTTTTCTGTATTGGCCAATAATGAAAATAAGCCGTTTACAAATAAAATTTGAAAACGGCTTATTTATAATCCAGATTCTGGAAAAAGCCTTGGTGTTTCGAGAATGAAAATAAATCCTATTTACATTTCAGATTCGATCTTTGCACTTTTGATGGCTCTGCAAAGGCTCCGAACATAGCATTTTTAAAGGAAGTACAGGCTTCGGAGGTTTGTCCTTTTCCTGCCTGTGCCAGACCAAGCTGAAAGTAATACTTCGCTTTTGATTCGGCATCTCCGGTTTCAAGAGTCAGCCCTTTCTGGGCATATTCTGCAGCTTTGCTAAAATTCTTCTGTTTATTAAAGACGTCCGCAAAATAATAGGAAAGATTCTTATCGTCGCCGTATTTTGCTGCTTTATTCAGCATAACAATTGCGTCATCGAGCTTATTTGCCTGGTTCGCCTGCGATCCCGAAGCACGAAAATATTCAAGTGCAAGTTTAGACGCCTGCTTTATCTTAACTGAATCATTTCCGCTTTTCGCCTTTTCAATAAATAAATCAATATTTTCTTCAAAGGCAGTGGCATTATTCTGACTCCTGAATACTAAAGCTTTGTTATAAATTGCATTAAGGTAAGCAGGATTGATTACTAGAAGGCTGTCAAAAGCCAGAAGAGCATTATTATAATCCTTCGCAGTAAAAAATTCAGTGCCCAGATTGTAATAACCTTGTACCAGGATCTTTGAGGCATTTTCTTTATTAGCTGCGTTTGCATATTTTTCAGCTGCGGCCATCGCTCTTTTTGCGGATTTAATGGTTTCCGAAGCCGGTTTTTTATCGGTCAGCGTGCTTGAGGCAAGCCTGACATATAATCCGGGTAATACCTGTATAGCTTTTTGTTTAAGGTCAGCAGCTGTTTCCCCAACCTTATCAGATAGAACCACTACTTTCTCGAACGCTTGAATAGCAGCATTAACATCAGTTTGCATGGTTTTCGCTCCTTCATTGTAAGCATCTATCACTTCACTACGCGTCTGTGCGTTAAGGTTTGCACTGATAATAGTGGTTACGATAAGAATCAATGCAAGTCTTCTCATTGTTTTCATGTTCATAATAATCCGCATTATAAGGTTATTAAAATACTTTTTCTTTTTTATGGCTGTAAAAATAAAATTTATATTTGATTTATATAAATACTGAGCAAAAACATGTTGGATTTAAATGTCTGATAATTTAAAGCCTTTAGAGGAAGTATCAGCGACTTGAACATAAAATACCGAATTTACATCATATAAAAAGTGAAACTATGAAAATTGTATCGTGGAACGTAAACGGACTTCGTGCTATTGCAAAAAAAACTTTTTTTAAAGACCTTGAACTTCTGGGTCCCGATATTCTTTGCATGCAGGAAATAAAAGCCCAGGAAAATCATGTTGCTGAAACACTTGAGCCTTTGAAAGATTTTCACATCTATTCGAATTCTGCCATAAAACCAGGTTACTCTGGCACAGCTGTTATATCAAAAATCAAGCCTCTTAATGTGACAAAAGGAATCAATAAAGAAGAACATGATACCGAAGGTCGTGTCTTGTCTCTGGAATTTGAATCCTTTTTCCTGGTTAATGTCTATGTACCGAATTCCGGCAGTGAGCTTAAAAGATTAGGCTACAGACAGAATTGGGATAAAGCTTTCTTTGAATATCTGAAAGATCTTGAAAAGGTCAAACCCGTAATTATCTGTGGTGACTTTAATGTCGCTCATAAAGCAATTGATATTGCACGCCCAAAAGCTAATTACAATAAAACGGCCGGTTATATGCAGGAAGAGATAGATGGAATGGACAGGTTTACAGGAGGAGGACTGGCTGATACATTTCGTCGTTTGAATCCTGATGCTACAGAAAGATACTCCTGGTGGAGTTACCGGGCAGGTGCAAGATCAAAGAATATAGGCTGGAGAATCGATTATTTTCTGGTCAGTGAGTCCTTCATGTCATCAATAAAAGATGCCTTTATTCTCGAAGAAATAACCGGGTCTGATCATTGTCCTGTAGGAATTGTCATTAAGTAGTAAAAACAGGCTGAGGTTGAGGCTAAGGTTCAGATTCTTGTAATTATATTCTCAGTCTTAAACTCTGCCTCAACCTAATAAGAGATGCTGTTTATCTCTGTCTCACCTGGTCTCTGAACTCTGATGAGACAGTATTGCAAATAATCCTGAATTGCCGGTTAAAGTAAGAAGTGTTTTTATAGCCACATTCAAAAGCCACCTCAATAATTGTTTTATCAGTTTCTGCCAGCAGTTTCCTGGCATGCATTATCCTTGTTTCATTCACAAACTCCGTGAACTTCTTTTTGGTCTTACGCTTGAAGTACCTGCAAAACGCAGCTCTCTGCATATTAGCCACCGATGATGCGGTGCTGAAAGTTATCTCCCTTTGAAAATTTTCAGCAACATACCGGTAAACGTCATTAATAACTTTTGACTCACTTAAGCTGCCTGCTGCAATTAAGTTCTCTGTACTCAATAGCTTTATTGTCTTTTTGCCTGCAAGTTCATTTAGAATTAATAATAAATCTCCCAGTCTTTCAAGATTCTTTTTCTTTTTTAGATTAATAAGCTTGTTTAAGATCTTTTTCGAAGGATTAATAACCTGTACCCCGAATTCTGATTTCCCGATTAGCCGTCCAAGCTGAGAAACTTCAGTCCTTTTAAAAAAATCACTGCCAAGAAAATCTTTTTTAAAATAAACACCGACAGCCCGGGCCATTTCATCACCTTTCTCATATCCCCTTGTGTTATAAAAACAATGCGGTAGTCCGGGAGAAAACAGAAATAGATTACCATCGCTGAAATTGGTAACGTTGTTCCCAACATAAAGCTTTCCATGACTCTTCAATATTGCTATGAGTTCAAACTCATCATGCAGATGAAAAGGTGAAGTAAACCGGGGCTGAACAAATTCCTGAAAATGGAATAAGCTTTTCTCGTCCACAATAAGTTTTTCATAGGATATCTGCATAATATTAACATTAATCTAAGCCTGACAATAGTATAATGTAAATATAGTTCATTATATGGCAAATCAATTGCTACACTTTCAGTTTTTTGTGGTTTAATTTTATTTGAATAATCCTGACTCCAATATGGACATAAAATCTATAATGAAAAAAGCATGGCAGAGCGGAATAGTCATTCCAGGTTTTAATATTCCTTATCTGCCTATGATGGAGCCTGTAATAAGGGCACTGCAAGACACATCGACATTTGGACTGATAATGGTTGCAAGACTGGAATGGGTCAAGTTTCAATCAGGGAGCATGAAATCGATTCATGATGAATATGAAAAGCTGAAAGATTTGAGAGTTACCCGTTTGCACCTCGATCATGTTCCGGTAATTGATGAAGACGGACTATTAACTGATTTTGAGAAGATAATTTGTGATGCTATCGACCTTGGATACAATTCGGTTATGATAGACGGATCACGACTTTCACTGAAAGAGAACATAAGCAAGACACGCAAAATAGTCTTACTGGCTCATCAGGCAGGAATACCGGTGGAAGCGGAACTAGGTGCTGTTCTTGGACACGAATCAGGCCCCTTACCTCCATATGAGGAGCTCTTCGTATCCGGCAAAGGATTCACTTCATCTGAAGAAGCTTTGAGGTTTATCGGGGAAACAGAGGCAGACTGGTTATCTGTGGCTATTGGCAATATTCATGGTGCAATTTCCGAGGCAGCAAGAGTTGAAAAAAAGCCAACAGCCAGATTGAATATTGAACACCTGAAAACGATAAATGATAAAGTCGGAATACCTCTCGTTCTGCATGGCGGAACAGGAATTGCAAAAGAATATCTGATGCAATCCTTTAAAGCTGGCATCACAAAGATAAATATTGCGACTGCCATAAGACAACCGTATGAGAAATTGATGCATACATCTGTTAAGAAAGCACAGGAGGCTGTTTACAGCGAAATGATCGATATACTAAACAACCAGATTGAAATAGCCGGTTCGGCGAAACATTTTTAAAAATATTATATCATGAAAAATTCAAAATCGTCATTTGCACTTTATTTTGGCAACCGTGGGTTTTTCCCTGAATCCTTAATTGCAGAAGCCCGCAGGGAACTCAGTGATACATTGACAAAACTTGGACATGAGTGTCTGATGATGGACAGCAGCCTCACCAGATTTGGAGCTGTTGAGAGTCCGGAAGAAGGTAGCAAATATGCAAAGTTTCTTGATGCCAATAGAGGAAAATTCGATGGGGTAATCCTCTGCCTTCCAAATTTTGGTGATGAAACAGGAGCAGTATCTGCGCTGCAGGATGCCGGTGTCCCGATTTATATCCTTGCTTATCCCGATGAACTTGATAAGATGGATTTTCAGCACCGAAGGGATTCTTTCTGTGGCAAATTCTCAATAATGGATGTTTTTTACCAGTATCAGTTACCTTTTACCGTCTTTCCCCCTCATACTGTTCATCCGTTCTCCAAAGAGTTTGAAGTGCAGATCGACACTTTTGATAAAGTCTGCAAAATTGTAAAGGGAATGAAACGAATGACAGTCGGTGCAATAGGTGCCAGAACCACTGCTTTCAAAACTGTAAGGTATGATGAACTTGCACTTCAAAAGAATGGGATTACCACGGAAGTACTTGATTTGTCGGAGGTATTCAGCAGGGTAAGGAAACTTGATATGGCAGGTATTGCTGCTAAAGAAAAAGAGGAAAGGTTGAGAAACTATACAAACTTTAGCAAAGTTCCTGCAAAATCATTTGAGAACCTGGTACGTTTTGGTGTTGTAATCGATGAAATTATTGCCGAGTATGGTCTGGATGCACTGGCATTACGGTGTTGGCTTGAGATGGAGAAGGAGTTTGGAGTAGCTCCATGTGTGCTGCTGAGTGAAATTAACGACCGGGGATTCCCTGCAGCATGTGAGCTGGATATCTGTAATGCCATAACAATGTATGCCCTGCATCTTGCTTCAGGAAAACCTGCCACCTGCCTTGACTGGAATAATAATTATGGTGATGACCCTGATAAATGCATATTGTTTCATTGCGGTCCTGTTCCTCAAAGTATGATGACAGCCAAAGGTGAAGTCATTGATCATCCGATGTTTGCCAAATCACTTGGTGCCGGCTGCGGTATCGGATGCAACGTGGGTCGCATAGCTCCTAATCAATTTACCTTTGCCAGTTCAAAAACTACAGATGGAAAATTCTTTATCTACATGGGAGAAGGAGAATTCACCAAAGATCCTATTCAGGAAGGCTTTTTCGGATGCGGAGGGGTTGCAAAAATCAGCGGATTGCAGGAAAAACTTTATAAGATCGGCTATAATGGCTATCGCCATCATGTGAGTATAACACCAAGTAATGTCAGTGTGGCACTTCGCGAAGCCAGTGTTCGATATCTGGGATATGAAATAACTGAAATTTAATCCATCCTTAATTGAGCTATCTTGGATTAGACATAGGAACCGGCGGATGCAAAGCAGTTGTTTTTGATAACAAAGGGAAAGAGCTTGCAGCTTCATTCAGGGAATATCCTGTAGTGCATCCTATGCCTGATTATGCAGAAATAGATTCCGACGATGTTATAGCCAAATGTTTTGAGGTCATTGCAGAGGTCAATACAAAAATTTCCGCCCCTGTGGAGTCGATGTGCATATCCAGTCAGGGAGAGGCATTCACACCATTAAACAAAGATGGAAAAACTCTTGGAAATGCGATGGTTTCATCTGATTCAAGAGCCAGGGGAATTACATCAGACTGGAGCAATGACTTTGGTATTGAGAAAATTTATAAAATTACCGGTCATACACCTCATCCGTTATTTACACTTTTCAAAATCTTATGGATAAAGGAAAAGCAACCGGATGTATGGAAAAATGCAAATCTGTTTCTGTGTTTTGAGGATCTTTTCCACTACAGAGTCGGACTTGAACCAAAAATCAGCTGGTCCCTGGCAGGAAGAACTATGCTTTTTGATGTTCTGAAACATGTATGGAACAGTGAAATACTTGAGAAAGTTGGGCTATCACCAGGTAAACTGGCAATTCCGGCGGCTCCGGGTGAAATAACAGGACTCATTACATTGGACCATGGAGCTAAGCTGGGATTTAAAAATACGGTTACTATTGTAGCCGGGGGTCATGACCAGACATGCGCAGCCTTGGGGGCTGGTGTAATTGAACCCGGTATGTGTATGTATGCAACAGGTTCGGTTGAATGTTTCTGTCCAATACTCGAAAAACCAAGTTTTTCTATCGAGTTGCAAAGGAACAACCTTTGCTGTTACGATTACACTATTAAAGGCAGGTACACCAGTGTTGCTTACAGCCTTACAGGAGGTAATATTCTAAGATGGTTCAGGGACGAATTCGGACAATCTGAAAAGGATGAAGCCGGAAGATCAGGTCAGAATATCTATTCATTGCTTCTTAATTCCATGCCGTCATCACCAACCGGCTTGCTGGTATTACCGTACTTTTCAGCTACAGGGACACCATATTTTGATACTAATGCAAAAGGAGTAATTATTGGCCTTCAGCTTACGACCACAAGGGGAGAAATAATTAAGGCACTTCTTGAAGGAGTGGCGCTTGAAATGAAATTGAATTTACAGCTTATGGAAAAAAGCGGCATGAAGATCGATACGCTTATTGCCACTGGCGGAGGCACCCGGAACAAATCGTGGACTCAGCTGAAAGCCGATGTTCTGAACAAAAAGATTCTGGTTCGTAATGTGGCAGAAGCAGGATGTTATGGCGCAGCAATGCTTGCTTGCAGTACGGCAGAGAAAATACCGGTAGAAAAATTGTTGCGGCAAAACAATATTAAAAGTGAGGTATTCACACCAGACTCCGGAAATGCTGCTGTATATGATTCAAAATATGAAACTTACAGGAAATTATATCCTGGCCTTAAGTCATTAATGACTTTATAATCAATAAATGAGCTGACATTAACCTAAATGTTAAAGAAGCATATGGACAGATCAGAAACTTTAAAATACATCGGAAACCTCACACAGCTGGGCTATTGCAGGCATTATTCTCTCACTGAAGGATGGGCACGGGGCATGAGGGCAGCTGATATCAATACCGGCAGCGGGCTGCAGTTTACTGTCCTCCCCGATCGCGGAATGGATATTTCCCTTGCCAGCTACAAAGGAAAAAACCTTGTTTATCTTACATGCAATGGGGAAACACATCCTTCATATTTCGAACCTGAAGGCATTGGCTGGCTGCGAACATTTGCAGCAGGATTGCTTACCACTTGCGGTCTCACCTACCTGGGATCTCCCTGTAAAGATGAAGGAGAACAACTGGGTCTTCACGGCAGGTTTTCAACAATTCCTGCCTGCCGGTTTTCCGACCTCTCTGGCTGGGAAGGCGACAATTATCAATATAAACTAAAAGGTACCATAGAGGAGGGATATATTTTCGGAAATAAATTACGCATGGAGCGTGAAATATCTGCAACGTGCGGTCAGAACATAATACGCATAACAGATTCTGTTACTAACTTTGGAAGCAAGCCAAGCCCTTATACAATACTCTATCATATTAACTTTGGATACCCTCTGCTGACAGAGGATACAGAACTTCTTATCGAGCCATCCGATACCCAACCACGTGATGCAGATGCAGTACCCGGAATAAGTGAATTCAGGAAATTCATTAAGCCACAACCCGTGTACAGGGAACAGGTTTTCTATCATACAATGAAAGGCGATCAGAACGGAGATACCTCTGTAACCGTTATTAACTGGAAAGAGGGAATAAGTGTAAAAATTACGTTTAATATTCGTCAGCTACCTTATGTAAATCAATGGAAGATGATGGGATCAGGTGAATATGTTCTCGGTATTGAACCATCTAATGTGTTATGTAAATCGCGTAATGTTCTGCGTGAAGAGAATTCATTGCCAATGTTACAACCGGGGGAAAGTACAATTAATAACATCGAAATTGAAATAGATG
>Ga0302206_1000161_pt1 | contig 28049 bp, 27 predicted proteins | sample II_Fen_E2_1_FD_194581 | JGI IMG/M metagenome (GOLD analysis project Ga0302206, IMG submission 194581) | Peat permafrost microbial communities from Stordalen Mire near Abisko, Sweden - II_Fen_E2_1 | ecosystem: Environmental > Terrestrial > Soil > Wetlands > Permafrost | place: Sweden: Abisko...
CACCTTCATCATCTCCTTTTTGTTCTGTCATTGATTTAAAGTCTATTGTTCTTCCATCAACTCTTGCGCTTGTTCCCGTTTTCATTCTTTCTACTGAAAAACCAGATTCTTTAAGCTGTTCACTTAAACCTGTACTATTTTGATCGCCTGACCTTCCTCCCTTTATTTTTGAAAATCCTATATGCATTAGACCATTTAAAAAAGTTCCATTTGTAAGAATCACAGCCGAGGATATAAATCTGGTGCCAAAAGCTGTTTCCACACCAATTACCCTTTTATCTTCAAGCAATAAAGATGTTGCCTGCTCTTGCCATATTGAAAGATTATCAGTTCTTTCTAAAATTTTTCTCCATTCTGAGGTAAACTTCTGCCTGTCGCACTGTGATCTGGGGCTCCACATCGCCGGTCCTTTAGATTTATTAAGCATCCGGAACTGAATCGAACTTCTGTCCGTTACAATTCCACTCATTCCCCCCATAGCATCAATTTCCCTTATTATTTGTCCTTTTGCAATTCCTCCCATTGCCGGATTACAAGACATCTGTGCAAGTTTGGTCATATCCATAGTTATCAGTAATGTCTTTGCACCCATCACAGCAGCTGCATGAGCTGCCTCACAGCCGGCATGTCCTCCTCCGACTATTATTATATCGTATAGAAAATCCATCATCCTATTCTAGCTGATTTCAACCAAAAATCTTCCATTCTTCTCATTTCGTCTTTTTCCTTATCACTTGTATCATTATAACCAACGAGATGTAAAACTCCATGAATTAAAACGCGAAACATTTCCTCCTTTAAACTAACATTATAGTTTAAAGCATTCTCTCTAACCCTTTCAAGACTAACATATACTTCTCCATTTATAACATTCTCATCATTATAATTGAAAGTTATAACATCAGTAAAGTAATCATGTTCGAGAAACTCTACATTAATTTTCTTTAGCTTTTTATCATTTGTGATTATAAAACTCAGGTCACCTGCTATTTTTTCTTCTTTTGTGAGGACCTCTTTAATAACCTTCGCAGCTTTTCTCCATCCCTTAAGCCTGAAGTTTGTTTTATCATAGAATATTCTGATGCTCAAGATAAAATTTCCTTAAAAGTCATTGTAACCGAATTTCCTTTCTTACTATATTCAATTTTGTCAGCCAGGTGCGACATAAGATAAATACCTCTTCCATTGAGTTCTTCAATATTTTCAGGAGTAGTTGGATCAGGTACTTTCTCTGGTCTGAATCCTGAACCCTCGTCTGTAACCTTTATTTGAAGCTCATTCATTTCAACAGATAACTCTATATCTACTATTTTCTCAGGATCAGATTTGTTTCCATGCAGAATTGCATTATTAACCGCCTCCATAGCACATACCAGAATTTTCCCATAATTATCCTGTGAAATTCCAATTGTTGCTGTAGTTTCATCAATTGCATTTTCTACAACTCTCAAGTTTCCGACTTTAGATTCTATCCTGATCTTTTTATACATAATACCTTAAATTCCAGACATTATACTATAATATAAAATATTTGTTTCAAAAATCGCTTAATTTTTTGAAATCCATGCTTCCGGATCTAGCTTTTCCTTCTCTTCAAATATCATAAACTTTAATATCGCTTTATTACCGTTTTCCGCTTCATAAAATACATTTCCTATCTCCTGTTTGGTTTCAACCTTATCGCCTCTTTTCACCTTCAAATCTACAATATTTTCGTAAACTGACAGGTATTTACCATGCCTTATAATTACAGTCATGTTTGCTCCTTTTATTGATAGAACACTTGTTACTTCACCCTTGAAAATACTTCTGACTGCAGTTTTTCCCAAACTGGTTATTTCAATTCCTATATTATTCTCTGTTACATACTTCAGTACCGGGTGTTTTTGCAAGCCAAACTGACTTGTAATAATTCCTTTTTCAACAGGCCAGGGTAATCTGCCCTTATTTTCTGCAAAATTTTCTCCTATTAGTTTTTGCTCAGGCGTATTGTCTGATTTAATAGCTCTTTTTCTTTCTTCTTCGATTATCCTTGAAATTTCCTTTTCTATCTTTTCTGCAATTCTCTTTTTTTCCTCCAGATCTTTTTGCAATTGCTTTTCTTTTTTACTAAGAGATTTAACCATTTCCTGTTTCCTTTCCTGCTCAGATTGCAATAAATTCTTTTGTTGTTCTTCCCTCGATTTTAAATCAGAAATCCGTAACAAATCACTTTGCAATCTTAACTTAGTAGCCTGGACCTGCTCCTTTAACTCCATAATTATTTCCGATTCCTTTCTTCTGAACTTTGTCACTTGCTGCAGATATTTAAGTCGTTTATATCCCTGGTTAAAATCTTTTGCAGAAAGAATATATACCAGATCAGGGTTTTCTTTTTGTGACTTAAAGGAATTAATAACAGCTCTGGCATAATCATTTTTTAAATCAACTAAATCGCTTTCCATCATATTAATTGCCAGATTATTCAGATCAATTCTCTCATTCAGAAGATTTATTTCTGAACGCATACCTCTGATTACTGTCTCTCTTAAATTTAGCTTATTTCCAATTATCTTTACTGCATTCATGCTCTCTTCCTTTTTCTTAGCTGTGGATTTAAGCATATTATCAACATAATTAATCTCATTCAGAGTTGAATTTCTTCTCTCTTCCAGCTCTGCTTTTGTCTGAGCATAAGAACAAGTAATAAATAAAAACCATAAGAAATTTATAAGAACAAAGTTCTTCATACAAGTTCAATTAAATCATATCCTTTTCCGGGAACAAATTTTAGACTCCCGTCCCAATCAAGATCTACTTTAAGAATTTTTATCTTTATTATTATCCCGTTTATAGGATATTCCAATTGTACTTTTTCAGGCAGACGCACATTTCCAGCGCTGAAAAAATTATTATAGCTTATCTTAACTCCATTGTTTTTATTATTATCCAGCATACTAACCGAAATTGTCTTTCTTTTATTACAATCAATAATGTAATTTAACATTATTCCACTTATTGAGCAGTTTAGAATTATCCTGTTTTCCGTGCACTTCGAATGATTTGTATCGCAACTATTATCCAGGATGATATCTCCAAAAATTAAAGGCAACATACTCTGAGTCAGGCCATATTTCCTTTTTAAATATAATGTAGTACCAAAATACAGCTTCTTGTTTATACGATCGTTGATAAGTAATGTATCATTATTAATATAGATCCTTGCTCCTTCAATCCCCGCCCTGTTTCTAAGACTAATAAGATATCTGCCGGGTTTTTCAAATTTTATATTACCTAAAAATGTTTCCTTCCCGCTTTGTGTTAAAACTTCAATTTCTGCTTTTTGAATAAAAAATCCCTTATTATTAATATTGAGCTCTTTAACATTTTCCAAAATATTATCTGAATAGGGCAGAATAGTATCTCCAGAAATTGATTTAGCTGTGTTTTTAAACAGAGAACAACCAGTAAAAATTATTACAATTATTAATATAAATATTACTTTTCGCAATTTTCTATTTCTTTAATCAAACCTGTTTTTGTGCTGTCGAGTTTCAAAGCAATATTCCAGTTTCTAATTGCTTCTGTACAGTTCTTTTGTTTTTTTAAAATGTATCCTAAATGCTCATACATCACAGCATCTGAATTCTTTCCTAACTCAATAGCTTTCTCCATTATTTCTTCTGCTTCCCTGAGCTTTCCTCTTTTATACAAAACCCATCCATAGGTATCAAGAAATGTTGGGTTTATCTTATCCTTTTCAATAACCCTTTTCGCCATTTCCTCTGCTTCTTTAAGATTTGTGTTTTGTTCCGCCAGATAATATGCATAATTGTTTATAACCGTAAGATCAGTATTATCAGTTTTCAGGGCTGTCTCAAATGTTTCAAATGCTTTCAGATAGTCTTTCATCCGGTAATAAACATCAGCCCGCATAGTTAGTACCTGCACTAAAAATTCTTTATTTTCTCCCGCAAGTATTTCCGCTTTCTTTAATTCATCAATAGCTATTGTGTATTTCCCTAACTCCAGGGCTCCGTTTGCATATAGCAATTTCGCAGCATATGATGTGTTAAATTTAGTTGCGCATTCTTCTCCCTTTGTTAAAAGTTTATTGTAATCCTTTAATTGAAGGTAAACTACGAGTAGTTTTTCCCAGGCATAATAGTTCTCCCGATTTGCATTAATAATTTCTTCCAGTCTATTAGATGCTTCCTCCAATTTATTTTCTCTTATTAACAATTCAGGACGTAAAATAGGAATTACATTATCATCCTTATAATTTGCTTCCAGCACCATCAATGATATAATCAGTTTTTCATCCCATTCTTTATTGAGATCGGGAATCTCGATGATTCTTTCCATAAGTGCAATCTTATTATCCCGTTCTATATTACTGTTTAATACGACCCTTTCTAAAAGCAAAAATAAATCATTATAATTCTTTTCAGTTAACAAAAAGTCACACAGACTCAGCTGAACCTGAGGATTATCCGGGTTTCTTTCCAACAGCTCATTGTATACCTCCAGCGCTTTTTTATTATCGCCTTTCCCCCGGTAAATATCAGCAAGAAGACCGTTATATAGTATTTCATCCGGATATTGATTCAAAAGCGAACTGGTTTTCGTTAAAGCATCATCAAACTTATTTTCAGCCATAAGATTCTTAATCGAAGACACTGTTGAAGTTTCATTAACGCCGTATTTTTTATCAAAAGAATCAAATATTGAATTAGCTTTCTCATAATTCTTGTCTTCTGAATACAGGTTTCCCAGAGTAAGCAGCAGATTTTCCCTTTCCGGAAAGAAATTAACAGCTTTCTCGTAGTATATTATTGCACTATCTATCTTTTTTTCCTGATAATATAATCCTGCCAGCATAGTTAGATACCAGATATTATTCTGATCTATTGACAGAGCCTTACCTACAAAAATTTTCCCGTTTTTCAGATCTCCGTTTGCGATTACAATTTGCGCCATCTGATAATAAGCTGCATCACTTTGAGGATTCATTTTAATGCATTGCTCCAGATATTTCAGTGCGTCTCCTCCATTTCCCATCAATTTCTGTTTAAGCGCTTCAACATAAATATAATTATATGCAGCAGTATCATACTTATCTTTTGATTTCCCCCGCATACCTTTGTGCAGCAAACTTTGGCTGCAGGAAGACAGAGACAATATTAAAAGTGCTATAAAAATAAAATAAAACTTAAATGTTCTCATAACTATGGTAGAGTATTCAGGTAAGTGATGTTTTGACCTGATAATTACTTTAAAATTCATATTATTCTCAAAAAACAAGTTGAAAAACTAAATGACAAATATACATCTAATGACAGTACCAATATATTTCAAATTCTGTTTTATAAAATTTATGCAATTTGAAAACCAATATTTTCTTGTATCGTCCAAAGTTAAATATCTTTGCACTTACAAAAGCAGAACTTTATTAACCAATTTCAGAATACATGATACTCTTTTTTAAAAAACCGACTATATTCTTTATTTTTCTCTTCATCATTTCTTGTAATACGCCCACCGGTAATTCAAATACAACAGTTTCTATAAAGACTTCAATGGGTGATATCAAGATAAAATTATATGATGAAACACCCATTCATCGTGATAATTTTATTCGTTTGGTAAATGCCGGATTTTATGATGGTATTTCTTTTCACCGTATTATTAAAAACTTCATGATTCAGGCCGGGGACCCTTCAACTAAAACAGGAACCTCAAGGCATACGCCTGATTCTCTAAAAACTTTTACTATTCCGGCTGAATTCAATAATCTCTATTTTCATAAAAGAGGTGCGTTGGCTGCAGCCCGTCAGGGTAATGATGTAAATCCTGAAATGAGATCTTCAGGCACTCAGTTTTATATTGTTCAGGGAGTTAAGTTAAGTGATGACGAACTAAATATCGCTGAACAACGAATTAACAGTAATATGAAACAAAGCCGCTTTTCTTCCTTTATCAGGCAAACTTCTGATAGTTTGAGAATTGCAGGATCTGTTTTAACAAATGCACAGATACAGGATATTGCCTCAATTAAAATGTTTCAATATCTTACCACATATAAGGATTACAAGATATCAGAGGAACAACGAAATGTGTATAAAACCTCCGGAGGAACACCTCGTCTTGATGGAACATATACAGTATTTGGGGAAGTAACTGAAGGATTTGATGTTATCGATAAGATTGCCGAAGTGCAGACTGACAGTAACGATAAACCTGTTAATGATATTAAAATCATTAAAATGAAAATTGTTGGAAATTAATATTTATTTAAAACTCTATTAATGCTTCAAAAGATAACTGATCTTCTCAACGAAGTTTCATCTTTCTCATTAAAGAATCCTGAGGAACTGGAATTATTCCGTTTAAAATATCTCAGTAAAAAGGGCTTGCTTTCCGATTTGTTTGATGATTTCAAGAATGTACCTGTTTCCGAAAAGAAAGAGATAGGTCAGAAGTTGAATCTACTTAAGCAGAATGCACTTGAAAAATACAATTCTCTTAAAAATGAACTTCTCAATCAGGAAGAAAAATCAGATGGTACAGATTTGACTAAACCCTCTTTTCCTTATTCTTTGGGCTCTCGTCATCCTATTTCAATTGTGAGGAATGAGCTTATTGACATATTCACACGTATCGGTTTTACAGTATCGGAAGGGCCCGAAATTGAGGATGACGATCATGTATTTACAAAACTTAATTTTGCTCCTGAGCATCCGGCAAGAGATATGCAGGATACGTTCTATATCTCAAGAATATCGTCTGAAGACTCCAGTCCAGAAGATATTTTGCTTCGTACACATACATCCTCTGTGCAGGTAAGGGTTATGCAGAATCAAAAACCACCCATACGAACAATTTCACCCGGGAGAGTATTCCGAAATGAAGCTATTTCTGCAAGGGCCCATTGCATATTTCACCAGGTTGAAGGTTTATATATTGATGAAAATGTATCATTTGCAGATCTCCGTCAAACATTGCTGTTTTTTGCAAGAGAAATGTTTGGAAAAGACACTGAAATAAGGCTAAGGCCATCATATTTTCCTTTCACTGAGCCATCTGCTGAAATGGATGTCAGTTGTAAAATCTGTGGTGGAAAAGGCTGCAATGTTTGTAAATATACCGGTTGGCTCGAAATTTTAGGATGTGGTATGGTTCATCCAAATGTTCTGGAAGCCTGCAATATCGACAGTAAAAAATATACCGGTTTTGCTTTCGGAATGGGCATTGAAAGAGCTGCTATGTTAAAATATGGGGTGAATGATCTGCGATTATATTTTGAGAATGATCTTAGATTTCTGGATCAGTTCAAGACCGCATTTTAATAAATTGAACATAATAATAATGTCAGTGTTAGTATTATACACTATAATTCTTGTGACGAAATGAAACAGCAAGAAATTCATGTCCCGCTTTGTGACAGTTGTGCTCTCGAATCAGGTTCAATTTTCAAATATCTTACCCCTGATGAAATTCAGACACTCAACTTTGAAAAGGATTTCCGGCAATATAAACGTGGCGATATTCTTTATCAGGAGGGAAACCGTATAAGCGGGTTCTTTTGTGTTAACAGCGGGATTATTAAAGTATTCAAAACTGGATTTGACGGTAAAGAACAAATAATCCGTTTTGCAAAGCAAGGGGATATAATTGCCTACAGAAGTGTTCTTAGCAATGAGCTTGCATGTACATCGGCTAAAGTCATAGAAGATTGCCAGGTATGTTTTATTCCTTCAGAAATTCTTACATCTTTTATTAAAACCAATCCTGCATATGCCCTGGAGTTGCTTAAGCTTGCCTGTCATGAATTGGGAGAAGCTAATTCATTTATAACAGACATAGCTCAGAAAACCGTAAGGGAAAGGCTTGCTGAGATTCTTCTTTTGCTTGTAAACGATTTTGGACTTGATAATGAGAATTTCCTTAATATCTCTCTTACACGTGAAGAGCTAGCCAACATTGTAGGTACTGCAACTGAATCTGTTATCAGGTTGTTGTCGGAATTTAAATCTGATAAGCTGGTTGAGTTAAATGGAAGAAAAATCAGGATTCTAAATACAAAAGGTCTGGAAAAGATCAGTAATGTGTTTAACTAAAAGAGTGTTCCCGGGATATCGCGGCCGAATTGTTTTCCAAGATGTTTATAGGCATGTTCTGTAGCTTCCCTTCCCCTGGGCGTTCTTTTCAGATATCCTTCTTTTATCAGAAAGGGCTCATAAACTTCCTCTATAGTGCCGCTTTCTTCACCTACTGCAGTTGAAATTGTATTTAGTCCGACAGGCCCGCCACTGAATTTATCAATTATAACAGAAAGAATCCTGTTATCCATCTCATCAAGGCCGTGCTGATCAATATTAAGCGCTTTCAGGCCATATCTTGTAATATCAATATCTATTTCCCCCGAACCCTTTACCTGAGCAAAATCCCTGACTCTTCTAAGCAGCGCATTTGCAATCCTTGGAGTTCCACGGCTTCTTCTTGCAATTTCTATTGCCGCCTCTTCATCTATTCTGATATTCAGGATACCTGCTGATCTTTTGACTATACCTGTAAGTATTTCATGATCATAATATTCCAGATGGAATTTAATTCCAAAACGTGCTCTTAAAGGACTTGTAAGAAGTCCCGACCGGGTGGTTGCTCCTATCAGCGTGAAGTTATTAAGTGTTAACTGTACACTTCTGGCACTTGGTCCCTTGTCTATCATAATGTCTATCTGAAAATCCTCCATTGCAGAATAGAGATATTCTTCAACAACAGGGCTCAGCCTGTGAATTTCATCTATAAAAAGAACATCTCCCTCCTGCAGGTTTGTTAATAATCCTGCAAGATCGCCAGGTTTATCCAGTACAGGTCCTGATGTAACTCTCAGGTTAACCTGTAACTCATTGGCTATTATAGTAGCAAGAGTTGTTTTGCCTAATCCTGGAGGCCCATGTAAAAGGACATGGTCGAGAGATTCTCCACGCTGTTTCGCAGCCGTTACAAATACCACCAGATTATCGATTACCTGCCTTTGTCCCTTGAAATCACTGAAACTTAACGGTCGTAATTGCTTCTCGAACTCTTTATCATTTGGTGTGATAATATCTTTTCTGATATTAATATTTTCTTCCATAAAGCAAAGTAACTATTTTATCAGCCGTGTATCGCCTTCAGGAAGCTTAATTCTAACACCATTAATACTAATTTCAACATCATCTTTATATGAAATTACCAGAACAGGCGCTCCCTCTTCATTGAATTTCTTCCAGGTTTTTTGCCTTATGCCCATCTGAAAGTACTGTTCCTCTTTAGTTTTTCCATTCTCGTAATATAAAATTTGCTGCCCGTCGGGATTGCCCTGTACAAAATTACCTTTGAATTTGAGTTTTCCGTTACTATAGTACGATTTCCAGATTCCATCCTTTAATCCGGTGATATATTTGCCTTCTTCCGTCAGATCACCCGACTTAAGTTTCCACTCTCCGTTTTTCTCACCATCGGAGTACTGGCCCTGGGCAATAATAACTCCATCAGCAGAGTACTCTGTAGATGACCCATCACGCTGTCCCTGGAAATATTCTTCCTCTTTCAGCAAGGCACCGTTTTCATAGTACCAGTTCCATAATCCGTCGGGACGGCCATTATTATAGGAACCTGTTTGTTCAACTTTACCGCTGATGTTGTAAAATTTCCACTGTCCTGAGCGCCTGCTGTCAGTATACTGACCTTCTGCCTGTACTTTGCCATTGGAAAACAGATCCTTCCACTTTCCGTTATATTTTCCTCCTTCGTCAACAATTCCTTCGGCAAGCAGTAACCCATTATCGTTATAAATAAATGAATTTGTAACCTTTCTGTCTTTTCCGTATTCTCTGTGCACACCTACAGGGATTTTATTACGATAAGGACCGCTATATATAAGTGTACCATCCTGATCGTGTTTATTAACTATTTCAATATCAGGTTCATCCTCTACCTTTGATTTAACGATAGCACCATTTTCATAAAGCATGGTAAGAACTAGTTTTCCCCGTATATCGTACTCTTTATAATAACCATGAATAAGGTCATCTTTGAAAGTTCTTTCAGATTTGATTGCTCCGTTTGGATAGAATTCTTTCCAGTCTCCCTGTTTTAATCCATTATTGTCTGTTCTGTTTATCCTTTCCCTGCTGACCAGAAAATCGTTACTGTATTCAAAAAGAGTTATAATCTTTCCTTCTTTGTCGTATTCTTTTGACAGACCTTCTTTTTTCCCGGAGTTGTAATTAAAAGTCTGTTGTACTTTACCTTCGGGAAAATAGAGAAATGCAGTACCCTCTTTCATGTCGGCCGCAAAAAGTTCTTTTGACCAGATATAGACTCCCTTTGAAGGATCTTTTTTATATTTAAAATACCATCCATTTTTTTTACCGTAGAGATAATTTATTTTTTCTGTGGTATCACCGGCCTGATCATAAAATACCCAGATACTGTCAAGCAGAAAATTTGTTCTTTTGCCTTCAGCTTTTTTTATTCCTGTAACGTAGAAGCTTTTCCAGAATCCTTCCGGCTTTCCGTTTTTAATCAAACCTTCACTTGAGATTGCTCCATTTGGATACTTAAATATCTGATAACAATCTTTTAAAGCTCCGTTTTCCTGTGCAGAACTTATATAGCAGATTAGAAAAACAAATATTAAAATGTCAATTCGCTTCATGATTTAAAGACCTAGTTTTTCAGATATTTCCATCATTCTTCTGATAGGTTTTTGAGCCCTGATAAGTATTTCCGCGTCAATATTAATTTCAGGTTTTTCGTCCTTAAGGCAATTCAGAATTTTTTCAATAGTAATAAGTTTCATAAAACTACACTCACTGCATCCACAAGTTGAATCTTTTGGTGGTGCAGGAATATATGTTTTACCAGGATTTTCCTTTTTCATCTGGTGAATTATGCCTACTTCAGTCGCTACAATATAGCAATTTCCTTTGTCTTTATTTGTGAATTGCAACAATGATGATGTAGAGCCAATGAAGTCAGCAACCATTCTTACAGGCAGCTCACACTCGGGGTGAACAATAATTTTTGCATCGGGATTTTCCTTCTTCAATTTAAGAATTGCTTCCAGGGAGAATTCCTCATGAACATAACATGTTCCATTCCATATTATCATATCACGTCCTGTTTTATTCAGGACATAGTTTCCTAGGTTCCTGTCAGGAGCAAAAATAATTTTTTCATCAGCAGGAAGAGATTCAACTATCTGAACAGCATTGGATGATGTACAGATTATATCTGATAAGGCTTTAATTTCTGCTGAGGTGTTCACATACGAAATAACTGTTCTTCCGGGATTTTCTTTAAGAAATTTTTCAAAATCTTCCGGCTTGCATGAATCAGCAAGGGAACATCCGGCTTTTAAATCTGGAAGGAGTACTTTCTTTTCCGGAGCAAGAATTTTTGCTGTTTCAGCCATAAATTTTACTCCCGCAAAAAGTATAATATCTGCTGAATTTGAAGAAGCTTTTTGTGAAAGAGCAAGACTGTCTCCAACAAAATCAGCTATATCCTGAATATCGCCGGTTTGGTAATAGTGAGCAAGAATGATTGCATTTTTTTTTGCTTTCAGTCTTTTAATTTCCAGAATAGTTTGTTCTTTTGATTGTTGTTTCATTATCTGACAGAACTGGTATCAATCTTCATGTAAAACTACTCATAATTGTAATATCCAATTTCTTCTTATTAAGCTTTTAAAATTTAATTAACATTATAATATTCTTATATATTAATTTTAAATTTATTTATAATAATGATGATATGCTGTTAGTACTGTTGATATAATAATTAAATATTTATTGTATTTCTCATGATTACCGGTGTACCAACATTTTTTCAACAGCTCAAAAAACATACCGTTTTTGAATATCAGCAGATTAGTAAACTAATTAACAGTTGTTAATATATAATTGTTAATACCTTCACGAGAGCAAAAGTAAAGTTTTAAAGGTTTATTTAAAGTTCATATTTTGACATTATTCTCTTATAACTTTATTCAATAGTCTTAGTAGCGCCAAAAGAGAATAGAGATGGTTGATAAAACATGATTTATAAAGTTTTTATTTGTAATTATCTACATGTTATTAACAACTTGTCGAAAAGACTCCAACTCTTAAATACCTCTCTCCAACCAGTCCATTCTGCAACCTTTGGAGTGAGGGGAGCTAAAACCATTGTGTTTGGAATAAATATCTAAACATTCCACCAATTGTTTTGTTAGTCTGATATCTGATTGATTAAATAATGAAGATATAAGAGTACTTTTTTCTTTTAATAAAGCAAATATGTTAATTTGCAGGCTCTTTACAGATTTAAATTAAAAGGCGAAAAGTTGAAAAATATAAAAATTGCAATAGCATCGGATCATGCCGGCTATTACCTTAAAGTAAAGTTGTTAGATTATCTTATTAAGGAAAAGTATGATGTAAAGGATCTGGGTAGTTATTCCGCTGAGACAGTTGATTACCCGGACTTTGGTCATCCTCTTGCTAATGCTGTTGCTGCCGGTGATTTTGATCTGGGGATATCGATATGCGGGACAGGGAATGGTATAAACATGGTTGTAAACAAACATCCCGGGATAAGAGCTGCTCTCTGCTGGAACGAGGAGATTGGCAGATTGTCAAGGGCGCATAATGATGCAAATATTCTTACCTTGCCAGGCTGGTTTATTACAGAATCTGAAGCGTATCTCATTGCAAAAACCTTCCTGACCACGTCTTTTGAAGGCGGACGGCATATAAAAAGAATAGAGAAGATCTCATTAAAAATGTACTGATATGCTTTCTAATTCCTGCAGGTATGGTATAAGGGCTGTTATTTATCTTGCAAGTCAGCCATTGTCAAATGGCAAGACCGGAATAAAACAAATCAGCAAAGATCTGGATCTTCCTTCGCCTTTCCTGGCAAAAATTCTTCAGCAGCTGGCGAAACAAAAGATCCTCAGCTCCTCCAAAGGACCGCATGGTGGTTTTTCGTTATTAAGAGATCCCAGAAAAATAACCCTGCTCGATATAGTAAATACTATTGACGGATCTGATACGTTTACGGATTGTATAATGCATAACGGCTCGTGTGAAGGAGTTGAAATGGAAGGTAAACAGTGTCCGCTTCATCAGGATTATGAGAAATCAAGAAAAGAGCTTCTTAAGCTTTTCAGTAGCAGAACTATACATGAGCTGGTTATTAAATCGACAAATACAGAATTAATAACTATTTGATTATCTGCTCTATTTTCGGCTTAAGCCAAAGCCATAGCAGAATTGATAAAAGAATACCGGCAGCATCAGCGAGAGCATCATAAAAACTACCACTTCTTGTTAGGGTAAGTGTTGCCTGAAGAATTTCCATCAATATACCATATAAAAGAGGAATAAGACCAATCAGGTATAAATGACCATGACTTTTAATTGTTTTTCTGTTTTCCAGGATAATTACTGACATCAGGCCAAAATACATTCCGAGATGAACAACTTTATCAAAGTTTGGAACATTTATGAAAGGAGCCTTGTCAAAAGTATGTGAGTCAGCCAGACTCAGATACATAATTATCAAAGCCACCAGAATTGAGAATATGTTTTTCTTTATCATTATAAAAATTTGACGCAAATTTAGATAATAACATACAATGGTACAATAACAGATCCTTTGTTTAACTTTGTGCCAGTGCCTGAGGGCAAATAACTATTTAGAGTGAGGATATAGTTGAAAATATTTTAGATGGCCGGGATATATATACATATACCCTTCTGTAAAAAACTCTGTTATTACTGCGATTTTTATCACGTGGTTTCACCAGATAATAATTCTGTATTTATAGAGGCATTGTTAAAAGAAACTTCATTAAGAAAAGAATATCTTGAAAATGAAACTGTATCAACAATTTATCTTGGCGGTGGTACTCCATCGGTGTTTTCGATTAAAGATCTGGGAATAATCCTGAATCATATAAACAAGCTTTTCAGTGTTTCTGCTGATTGTGAAATAACAATTGAACTAAATCCTGACGATGTTCAGGGCAGTTATTTAAAAGGACTGAAAAATCATAATATCAACAGAATCAGCCTGGGTATCCAGTCATGGAGGGATTCAGATCTTAAGATGCTTAACAGGCGACATGATTCAGTTCAGGCTGAGTCGGCTTTAAAAGAGACATTGAATGCAGGATTCAAAAATGTAACGATTGATCTCATTTACGGAATTCCTGGGATGAGCCTGAAGGAATGGGAATCAAATCTGGATTTTTCCTTTTCATTTGATATCAGACACCTGTCTGCATATCATCTGACTTTTGAAACGGGTACAGTTTTCGGGAAAATGCTTGAGAGGGGAGATATTTCTGAAATTGATGAGAATGAAAGTGCCGCACAGTTTAATCTTCTTATTAAAAAAGCCGAATCAGCAGGTTTTATTCAATATGAGATCTCAAATTTCGGGAAACCGGGTTACTTTTCCATTCATAATTCTAATTACTGGAAGCAGGTTAGTTATCTTGGTCTGGGACCGTCTGCTCATTCTTTTAATGGGTACGCGCGACAGTGGAATGTACGGGATCTGAAAGGATATATTAAATCTGTTAATGGAGGGAAACCCTTTTTTGAAAGCGAAGAGCTTGATATTAAAAAAAGGTTCAATGAATATATAATGACTTCCCTCAGAACAATGTGGGGCATAGATCTTGAGTATATTGAAAAGACTTTTGAAAAAGAAGGATATGATTATGTTATAAATCTTTCAGGTAAATTCAGGAATTATGGACTTATGAAACAGGAAAAAAATTCCCTGGTTCTCACAAACCAGGGAAAGTTGATATCAGATAATATTATTTCAGAATTTATGATGCCTGGCGAAGATTAGCTATTTTTTAGAAAGCATAAAATTTGTGCGGCCAATAATATTTTCATCAAGGTAAAGTTCAACACTATAGTTACCGATAACAAAATCACCTTTATTATCGAGGAAGATGCAAACTTCGATATCCTGGTTTGAATAATCCACCTGCCGGGTAGCGGAATAAATTATTTTGTTGCCTTTATATTCAAAAAGGTTATCAGGACTGCTTGCCACAACCAGAGAATCGGGCCTTATTACTCTCATATATACATCTTTCTGCCCTGCTTTAGCCAGCGCATTCTCGCGCAGAGTGAAGCAGATTCTCAGCTTATCGAGATTACCAATCCTTGTTGTTTCTTTTCTCTTTTTATTCAGCGATACAGCTGTAATATTCTTAGCCTGAATAATTGAAGCAACCTCAACTTTTGTACTGAGTTCTTCTTTTACTTTTGACAATTCGGTATTTGTATTCCTTACCTGTGTGATTTGCTGCTTTATCTCAGTATTTTCTGACGTAAGTAGCTTGTTTCGAGTATTAAGAGAATCAATCTGAACGATATAACTTTTCATTATCTCTCTCATTGTACCGATCTCGTTCTTATATGATTTTATCAGTCTGACATTGGAAGCATTTATAGATAAGAGCTGGACGATCTTATTTTTTTGCTTCTCCACTCCGGCTTTTAAAGTATCATTATTGGTTTTCAGAGTATCAAATGCAACAACCATATGTCTTAGTTCATTAGCAAGGGAGTCTTTTTCCTGAGTGAGGACAGTTTCCATTTCGATCATTTTGTTTTTCTTATCGAAGTACATATAGATAAGAGAAATCAATGCAATACCAAGGATGATTGACGTGACAATCATGCCTATCGGAGTGCTTTTTTTTGTTCCCTGCGGTGTTGGGATACTACTATTTAATTCTGCCATTTATCTTATTGTGTTTAAAGTGTTCATTACAAAATTACTAATATCCTTCAACTTTTTCAAATATATAACATAAACATAAGATAATAGTTTTTGTTATATTGCTTAAAGAATAGAGATAGTTGTAAATCATCAAGAAAAAATTGACATTCTAACCCGGTTAAAATCCCGACTATGAAATATGTAGGTGCGCATGTAAGTGCTTCAGGGGGAGTAGAGAACGCCCCGATAAATGCAAATTTAATAGGAGCAAAGGCATTTGCCCTCTTCACAAAAAATCAGAGACAATGGTTTTCAAATCCATTAACCCTGGCAAGCATTAAGATATTCCGACAAAATTGTGAGAAGTATGATTACCAGCCATTTCAGATTTTGCCACACGACAGCTACCTGATAAATCTCGGCCATCCGGAGAAAGAGTCTCTTGAAAAATCGAGAGCATCATTTCTTGATGAAATGCAACGTTGTGAACAGCTGGGGCTTGACAGGCTGAATTTCCATCCAGGGAGTCATCTGAAAACTATCAGCGAAGAAGAATGCCTCAGCCGGATAGCAGAATCGATAAACATTGTACTTGACAAAACAAAAAACGTCACAGCGGTTATTGAGAATACTGCAGGACAAGGGACCAACATGGGACATCGGTTCGAGCATCTGAGATTTATGATTGACAAGGTTGAAGATAAGTCAAGGGTTGGAGTTTGTATAGATACCTGTCACGCCTTCACTTCAGGATATGATATTAAATCACCTGAAGGATTTTCGGAAACTTTTGCTCAGTTTGATAAAATTGTGGGGTTCAAATACCTGAAGGGCATGCATATAAATGATTCAAAGAAGGAATTAGCAACAAGAGTCGACAGGCATGATAATATCGGAAAAGGTTATCTCGGAGAGACTGTTTTCAGAATGTTGATGAATGACGCAAGATTTGATAATATGCCTTTAATTCTTGAGACACCCGAAGAATCATTATGGGAAGCAGAAATTAAGAATCTTTATTCCCTTGTAAAAAAATCCTAATTGTTTATTGCCGGCTTAAGACCCAGGAGGCTCTCTATATCAATTTCTTTCAGTTTTTGTTTAGTTGCAATATAGCCAATCTCAAAGAGTTCCTGAGCTTTTTCAGGGTCCAGAATTTTAAAATTTCTTAATTCTTGCGGAGCTATAAAGAGGTCGAATTTCTTTGCTTTTTCGAAGATTTCTTTCGACATACTAAGCATAAAAGTTCTTTCAGCAATGTTTATCAGACCACTTATTTTTTCCACATAGCCAACGGGATTTACAAAAGAACCGATAAGAACTCTGCATTTGTTTTCGATTGGCCTGACAGGCAGATTATCAAGAACACCACCATCAACATATGAGATATCATCTATTTTTACCGGTTGAAAAACCACCGGAATGCTTGCAGATGCTATAATAGGATCAAATAAGTCTCCTTTTGAAAAATATACTGCTTTCCCATTATTCAGATCTGTGGCAGTAACGAATAAAGGGATTTTGAGCTCCTCAAATTTTTTTGAGTGCAGGCCAGATTTCAATATTTTAATTATTCCGTTAATTTGAAGCAATCCTTCTCTTGGAAGTGCTGGTCTCATAAAATCTAAACGGCTGCCAACATTCATCAGCTTCAGAATTTCCGAAGGGGTATGACCATCGGCATACAAAGCACCAATAATTGCACCTGCGCTGGTTCCAGATATTACATCAGGATAAATCCCGGCGTCATTTAATGCTTTGATCACTCCAAGATGTGCAAATCCTCTTGCTCCGCCACCACTTAAAACCAGGCCGATATTATATTTTTTATCTTCCATTAATTATTAATTCAATTTTATTAAAACCTCAATAAATCAAAAAGCAATTTAAAATTCAGAAAAGTGACAATACTGCCTATAACCAGTAGCAGACCAATCAGAAACCGGCTGTTGGCATATTTGCCCATTACTTTTTTTGACGAAGTCAGGTATATCTGCACAGCCACAGTAAACGGAAGCTGAATGCCCAGAAATACCTGCGACAAGATAAGGCCTTTAAACGGGTTCCCAATAAAGAAGATAAGAAATAAAGCTCCGGCCAGAGAGATAATAATACCTGCCCTGGAATGGCTGTCTTTAACATTATAAGGCTCATTATACATTCCTGAAACAATAGATCCTCCGGCCATACCTGAAGTAATTGATGATGCTATGCCGGCAAAGAGAAGAGCCACTGCAAACACCACAGTAGCATTGGTTCCGAGCAACGGTTCAAGAAGTTTTTTTGCCTGTTGAAGCTCATCAACTTTCCGGGCATTTGTAAAAAATGTAGCAGCAGCTAAAATTATCATCGCGCTATTTATGGCCCACCCGATTACCATTGAAAAAAGTGTATCGGCAAATTCAAATCTGAGTTGTTTTTTAATGATTTTTTCATCCTCAAGGTTCCATTGACGGCTTTGAATTATTTCTGAATGAAGAAAAAGATTATGAGGCATTACAACGGCGCCAAGAACACTCATTATCAACAATATGGATCCTTCGGGTATAGAAGGTGTAACCCACGATATGCCTGACTGAATCCAATCAACTTTTACAAGGAATAATTCATATAAAAATGAAACTCCGATAATTGAGACAAATCCGATTATCCATCTTTCAATTTTTCTGTAAGAATTTGAAAACAGCATTATTATCACAAAAAGGGTCAAAAAGATCGCACCAATTTTTATCGGAACGTCAAACAGCATATTTAATGCAATGGCTCCGCCCAGTATCTCAGCAAGAGAAGTAGCGACTGAAGCAAGAACAGCAAATGATAATACTGACTTTGAAACCCAGGGTCTTAAATAAACTGTTGCTGCTTCTGACAGGCAGAGCCCTGTAGCAATTCCCAGATGAGCCACATTATGTTGCAGAACAATCAGCATTATTGTAGAAAGTGAGACCACCCATAGTAATGTGTACCCGAATTGAGATCCGGTCGCTATATTGGCGGCCCAGTTACCGGGATCTATAAATCCGACAGTAACAAGCAAACCCGGACCAATATATTTAAATATATCAAGAGCCCCGTAATCAGGTTTGTGATCCTTTCTTTTCAGGTCACTGAAAAAACCGAAAAAATTAAAAAATTTCTTAATATTCAGCATATTGGATCTAACCCATTCTTAATTGACAAGTTTTCTGATAGCACTATTAACAAAACAAATATAAACAATGATATCGAAAACTATTACTGCTATTTTCATAGAGTCCAAAGAGTAATTGTAATTGAAGAAAATCAATAGATTTGTACTAATGATTCCTTGTAGTAGTTAATATTAAAAAGTAAGATTATGCAGTTTTTGCTTATTGCTCATGATGGAACAGATCCGGATGCTCTGCAACGCAGGTTAAATGTCAGGGAAGAACATCTTCAGAATATTAGCCTGCTTAAAAAAGCAGGTGAATTTCTATTTGGAGGCGCCATACTTGACGAAAACGGAAATATGACAGGATCGATGATCGTTTATGATTTTCCTGACAGGAAGACTCTGGAAGAAAGATTAAAAGACGACCCATACCTGACGAAAGGAGTCTGGAAAAGAACAGAAATCAAGCCGTTCCGTCTAGCACAAATTGAATAGTGTTATATGGATATCAGAAAATTTAATCCCGCGGTCGATAAAAGTGTTCTGATTCTAATGGCAGGACTCATGTGGTGCGGAGTGGGTATTATGCTTATGCGATACGCCATTTCATGGTTGTCATCCTGTTCAGCCAGGGAACAGGTAATCTTCTATACGATAGGATTTTTAGCAGCAATGCCAATTCATCATTTTGGTTTTTTGAAGATTGCTGATAAAAACCTTAACCGGATATTGGCTCTCACAGAAAAAACGAGTCCGTTTTCCTTTATGACATGGAAAAGCTATATAATAGTTCTTATAATGGTTTCAATGGGGATTGCTCTGAGACATTCATCACTACCAAAAAGATACCTTTCTGTCCTCTATAACGGAATCGGATTGGCATTGTTCCTTTCAGGTATCAGGTATTTCCGATATTTCTTAAAATTAGTATTTGCGAAGAGATCTCAGTAAGAACCTATATTTACAGGCCTGCACTTTGTTTCTGATATTTTAATATTGCATTGAATACCTGCAGGCGTATCGGGTTTACATTATAATAATCACCAGTACTCAGCAATCCTGTATTCTGACGGTTTATCAACAGTATTACAGATATGTGGTATTTTGGAATAACGGTAATACTGGTTCCGGTGAATCCGGTATGCCCAAAGGTTCCTTCCGGTCCGTTTTTCATGAAGGAGTTATCAGGATCCATCATCCACCCAAGGCCATTATTGAATTTATCTTTTGTTAAGAAAGTCTGAATGGTTTTTTCCGAGATAAACTGACCGGAACCTGTTTTTCCCTTTTTAATCAGCATATCTACCAATTTTTGCAGATCTTCAACTGTAGAAAATAATCCAGCGGCACCGGATATTCCTCCATTGGCATACCATGCATTGCCGTCATTTACCTCACCTCTCAAAGTATAGTTACGCCATGCGTTCCATTTTGCAGGATCAATTTCCTTTATTTTAAATCCCAGAGTTGAATCATAAACCATTCTTTTTTCATATGGATTACCATGTGAAGTGGCTGCTATATTTTTAAATTTACCAGTTAACAGGGGGTTATATGTAGTGCTGTTCATATTTAAAGGGATGAAAATATTTTTCTCCATGAATTTCTCAAGGGGCATGCCGGATATTGTTTCTATTATTTCACCCAGGATCACAAAACCCAGATCGCTGTATCGTCGCTGAGCCCCGACAGGAAACATCAGAGGAAGATCTCCAATCAGCCTGTAACTTTCCATTTTATTGGCAGCACGATAATAAAGAGGATACCACTCATAAAGACCTGCAGTATGAGTTAGAAGATGACGGATGGTTATCTCTCTTTTATCAGGCGTATCAAATGCTTTTATATATTTATAGACAGGATCTTCAATTTTGAGGAGACCTCTGTCTACCAGTAACATAACTGACGTTGTTGTGCCAATAACTTTAGTAAGTGATGCGATATCAAAAAGATGACCGGTTGTCATTTTCTCCGGCGAATCGAGGAGTTTATGGTTATAATCATACTTCTGAGCATAGCCGTAAGCATGTTTATAGATAAACTTGTCATTTCTCTTTATTTCTATAACAGCTCCCGGGATCTCGTCAAGATTAACTTTGGTCTGAAGAATACTGTCTATTTTGGAAATTAAATCTGCTTTGGCGTTTCTATTTGTCCTCGATTGACTATTTGCTATAGAGCCAACTGCAAACAAAAGAATTAGTGTATAGATTAATCGTTTTAGCATAGTACATTTTTTCGTATCCAAATAGACAATAATTCTTTTTTAATCCTTTGTGTTACTTTGAGTTTTCCTTAGTGATACTTTGTGGTTAAGAAAAATCCTTTTACCACGAAGGTTCACAAAGGAGCTTTATATCCAACACGCTGACCGACGGTTTTACGTAGAAGTAATTCAGTAAATCCAGTTTTCACAAAATTCTCAAGTTCTCCTATCAGTTTAAACCCAAATTCGTAATAGAGTTTAATTGCCCCTTTGTTAAATGAAGATACACAGATAAATACATTCGGCGAAAATTTAAGAATTCTTTCTTCGCAAAAGTGAAGAAGTTTTTTCCCAAGACCTTTTCCTCTGAAAGCTTCATCAATACAAATTGTCTGTATATATCCTGAAAATGTTCCGCAGGTCTGAATAATCACAAATCCGGCAATAGCATTTTCAGTTTCAACAATATATATCTCTTTGCAACCACCGCCAAATGCTTTAAGGCAGTGTTCGTAATTCATTTCCAGGGTAATCCATGGATCTGTGACGGACATCATTCGTGCACAAATCGCAAATTCCTTATGATCTGAAGTAAGTCTGATTAAAATTTTTTCCTGAAAATTCATTATTCATTATTTTTCCCTTTGTGGTCCTTAGTGCTCCCCTTTGTGCTCCTTTGTGGTAAAACCAAAAAACAATTTACCACAAAGTAACTCAAAGGAAATCACAAAGGAACACTAAGGATATATTATTCAACGATGGGATTTGTTACTATACCGGTAATATTTTTTTTGATAATAAATAAAAACAAAATTGTCAGCAATGCATTTACAAAAATATTCATAAACCCGAAATCAAAATGAAAAGCTTTTATAAAATATCCGTTTAAGAGCCATGTAAAAAATGCTGCTGACAGGCAGGCAACAGGTACCCATTTCTCTTTAAATTTAATTTTGGAAAATAACCCGGTCAGGTACAATCCTAATATAGGGCCATAGGTATAACCGGCGATTTTGAAAATTGTATTAATTATGGCTCCCTTGCTGTTCCAGAACGACATTACAATGAGGAACATAACAATGTTTACTCCAAACAACACACGGTTTTTTAACTTTTTCCTGAGCTCTTGTGGTTGATTTTCGATATCGATAAAATCATAGCTGAATGCAGTTGTGAGTGCGGCAATACACGAATCAATACTTGCAAAAGTGGAAGCTATTACCCCGATTAAAAACGCTATAGCACCTATTTTGCCAAAATAGTTCAATGTAAGTAATGGGTACAGATCGTCAGTATTTACAAATTTTCCGTTTTGTATATCAAGCTTAACTCCATGGCGCTCAGCATAAAGATAGATCAGTATGCCCAGACCCAGAAACATTGTCTGGGCAAACGCAATGAAAAAACTGAATGTAAGAACGTTCTTCCTGGCGTCCCTGGCGTTTTTTACCGTAAGGGTTTTCTGCATCATGCTTTGATCGAGACCAACCAGGGCAACTGTAATAAGCAGCCCGGATATAAACTGCTTGAAAAAATTAGATCCCGAATGAAAATCCCAGTCAAAAACTTTTGCGTAAGGATGATGTACAATTGTTTTTGCCATTTCAGAAAAGGAGAGACCCAATGAATTTTTTATGGTTATAATTGATATGACAATCACTGTAATCAGGAACAACGATTGAAGAGCATCTGTCCATACAATTGTCTTAATACCTGATTTGTTTGTGTATAACCATATTAGTATGAGAACTACAATGATGGTTACGAAATAGGGAATATGAAGGGCATCAAAGAAGGCATACTGCAAAATCTTTATAGAGAGAAGCAACCGCAGAGCAGCCCCGAAAGATTGAGAAACGAGAAAAAAAAGCGAACCCGTTTTATAAGTGACATTCCCAAACCTGATATTCAGGTAGGTATAAATTGAGACAAGTTTCAGCCTGTAATAAATAGGGGTTAATATAAAAGCAATAAATAGATAACCTACGATGGTTCCCAGAATAAACTGGAAATAATAGAGATTGTTATTGCCGACATTTCCAGGAATCGAAACAAGTGAAACAGCAGAAATACCCGAACCGATCATCCCAAAGGCAACCAGGAACCATGGAGAAGCCCTGTCACCGTCAAAAAAAGTGGAATCATGCATATGTCTGGAAGCGATCTGGGAAATCACCATGAGGATAGAAAAATAGCACAGGATGATAATAAACAGCAACAGAGGACTCATCATTCAGTTGTTTAAAATACAGAAGTCAAACGTAACGAAAAAGCCGGATAAATTATATTTCTTTATTTATACTTTTGTTATACTAATTTATCTGACCTAAGAGAAACATCAAGGATGCACGGCACAGAACACACGACGCACAGGTCTTTTTTCTCTGGAGAAAAGAAAGACAGGTATTTTATATCAGGAGTTGTTATCCTGCTATTGGTTTTAGTGTTATTTACTTATAGCAAAACATTCAACAACTCTTTTGTCGATTGGGATGATTTCGCTTATGTGGTTAATAACGATCTTGTAAGAACCCCCGGAAACTCACATCTCAAAGATCTTTTTTTAACCCCGGTATCCTCAAACTATCATCCGCTTACAATACTAAGCATGAGGATGAACAACAATGTTTGTGACACCTGTGCCAATGGAATTTCACAGGTTCCTTTTATTAAAGGGAATGTGATCCTTCACATGTTAAATACATTGCTCGTGTTTATTCTGGTACTTCTCCTGTGCAACAGTAATATTCTTATTGCCTTTCTTGTAGCAGCAGTTTTTGGAGTGCATCCAATGCATGTTGAGTCAGTGGCATGGATATCCGAAAGGAAGGATGTTTTGTATTCTTTCTTTTTTCTTTTGGGATTAATTGCTTATCTCGGATATAAAAGAGTTAAACGCGGAAAAAATTTATGGCTGATATTTTCATTTTTATTCTTCGTTTTTTCCTGCCTGTCAAAAGCAACAGCTGTTGTATTCCCTGTTGTGCTTCTTCTGATTAACTTCTGGATCTATCCGACAGGAGAAGACAGGCAGGTATTGAAAGCGCTTAAAAATGCGGTTTCTTTCCGGAATCTTCTTTTAATTGCCCCGTTTTTTATAATCTCACTTATTTTTGGATTAATAGCTTTTAAAGTCCAAAGTGGAGAAAACTTCCTCGGAATGCTTAATCTCACCAGGAGCCATCCCGATATGGTAAACGTGATCGGGCCCTTTTCAGTACCGCAGAAGATAGAAATAGCGAGTTATGGATTTATCGTATATGTTGTGAAATTCTTTGTACCAATAAATCTCTCCGCATTATATCCATATCCTTCTCTCAAGGAGTTTAACAGTGGAATATTTGCATTTACCCTGTTATCCACTGTTGTGGTAACGCTCTTAATGGTCTTTCTGGTAATTCGCTCTCTGAGAAAGACAAAATTATATGCTTTTGGCATAGGTTTTTTTATAATTACAATAGTTTTAGTGCTTCAGTTTATTTCGGTAGGGATGGCAATGGTGGCGGAGAGATATTCTTACTTACCATATATCGGCCTTTCTATTATACCTGCAACATTAATAGCTGAAAGTTCAAAAATCAGAAAAAAATTTCTGCTTCTGATCTCCGGGTTTTTCATTATCATGCTTATAATACTGTCGAGGAGACAAATTGGAGTATGGAATAATACTGAAACCTTGTGGACTCAGGTAATTGACAGATTTCCTCATCAGGAATTACCACGAAGATCGAGAGGGAAATATTACAGTAAAAAATCATTGGAAGCAAAAAGTGACAGTGAAATAAAAAAGTATGAAGATCTGGCTTTAGTTGATTTTACGGAGGCTATCAGGGCAGGAACGAGAAGTGCTGATGTTTTTCAGGGTACAGGAGTTATATATGGTTCAAAAGGAGACCTCAATAATGCTGTTTTATTTTTAAATAAGGCAATTTCTATTGACCCGAAAAAAGGGCCGGCATATTTTAATCGTGCATTGATCTATGAAAAGCTTAATCAAAAAGAAGAGGCGATAAGAGATTATAATATGGCTCTGATTTATAACCCTGACTGGTCCCTGCAAGTACTTAATAACAGATCAAACCTTTTCCTTGAGACTGGAAGGTTCCGGGAAGCTAAGCTTGATTTTGACTATCTTATTTACCTCCAGAGCAATAACTTTCTTTATTACTCCAACAGGGCGTTTGCCCGATTGCAATTGAAAGATATTGATGGAGCTGTTCTGGATTATCAGAAAGCGCTGCAACTAAAACCTGATGACCAGTTAAGCAGGCAAAATTTACAAAAGCTTTTGACTAAAAATAGTAAAATCAAACCAGATTGATAAAGGTTGATATTGGAAAAATGATTTCTCACCAACACAAACAGGTTATATACAATTAGGTTTTCTTATTTAAAAACATTTCATTTTTATCTTTGTTATTAGTATAAACAAAAATTTATGAGATGGCTTTTACTTTAGAAATCGGAGAAAAGGCAATAGATTTTAAACTTCCATCAACAGATGGAAGTGAATACGGCCTTTCAGATTTTAGAAAATTTAAATATCTGGTAATCTTTTTTACATGTAACCATTGTCCATATGTAATCGGATCAGATGAAGTTACCAGGGCAACTGCGGAAAAATACAGCAAGAAGGGTGTCGGATTTGCCGGTATAAATTCAAACAGTGAAAATACCTATCCTGAAGACAGTTTTCCAAACATGGTTGAGAGGATGAAAAAGCAAAAGTTCCCCTGGGTCTATCTATATGATAAACCACAGGAGGTGGCAAAAGCATACGGCGCCCTGCGGACTCCGCATTTTTATGTATTTAACGAAGAGAGAAAACTTGTCTATACCGGAAGGGGTGTTGATAATCCGAGAGACATCTCAAAAGCGACAGTTAATAATCTTAACACGGCACTGGAGGAGCTTACCAGCGGAAAGCTAATTTCCAATCCTGTGACGAATCCGATAGGCTGCAATATAAAATGGGAAGGCATGGATGCTCACTGGATGCCACCCGATGCCTGTGATCTTGTATAAACAAGGAATATTATGGAGCAAGTCTTTCGATAACCCACACATTATTTCTTTTTGTGTAGGTTAACCGGTCGTGTAACCTGAATTCTCCTTCCTGCCAGAATTCAAACCATTCAGGATGAAGCCGGAATCCACCCCAGTAGTGTGGTCTTTCTACACTTCTTTCCGAAAATTTATTTTTAAAATAAATATACCGGTCATCAAGATCCTGTCGGTAAGGAATCACAGTGCTTTGCCTGCTTGCCCAGGACGAAAGCTGGGATTCCCTGGGTCGTGTTTTGAAATATAATTCAGAGTCTGCTTCAGGAACCTTTTCAGTAACTCCCTCAATTCTTATTTGTCTTGAGGATTCCGGCCAGTAAAAAAGCAATGCCGCGCGGGGGTTTGAAGATAACTGAAAACTCTTTCTGCTTTCATAGTTTGTGAAAAAGACAAATCCGCTTTCATTGTAATCTTTAAGAAGAACAGTCCTGGCAGATACCTTGCCATCTGCTGAAGCTGTTGCAAGAGTAGTGGATTCGGGAATGGCTATACCATATGACAGGTGTTCATTATACCAGTTTTTGAACTGAACGAATGGATCGGGATCAACAGTTTTTTCGGAAAAGTTTTTGTTATCGGTCATGTAGTCCTTTTTTATTAACATGCACTGAATTATTTAAATAACACTAGTTTAATAGCATTGTTTTTGAAATGTTGAAATATAAATTTAATACATATCTTAAACCCCGATAAATTAGCCATATATGATAACCAAAAAACAAAACTCAGCAATCACAGTACTTCTTGTTATTACAATGCTGTGCATACAGGTATCTTCTTCAGCGAAGACACCTACAGACCTTTCGAAAGCAGACATCATCCCAAAACCTGTTTCAATAACTGCAACAGGAGGTTACTTTACATTGAAACCGAATGCGGACATTTATATACAAGGGGGGTCTGAAGAGCTGAAAAAGATAGGTCAGTCGCTGGCCGATGTATTTAAAAAATCGACAGGGTTTGCTATTGATGTTATAACAACAAATAAAGTTCCGAAACCAGGGAATATCTACCTCACACTTAAAGCGGATAATTCAATTGCAAATTCCGGAGATGAGGGATATGAGCTGACTGTTACCAAAAAACTGGTATTACTTTCTGCTACTAAGGCAGCAGGTTTATTCCGGGGAATTCAGACAATAAGGCAACTATTACCGGCAAAAATTGAAATGGTTTCAAAGCAATCAGGACCATGGAAGATTCCCACCGGTGGTATTACCGACTACCCGGCCTATTCTTACCGGGGAGCAATGCTGGATGTTTCGCGTCACTTTTTTGGAGTAGGGGATGTTGAGAAATTAATTGACTATCTGGCCTTTTATAAGATGAATGTCTTACACCTGCACCTGTCGGACGACCAGGGGTGGAGAATTGAGATCAAATCGTGGCCCGAACTTGCAAAACATGGAGGAAGCAGTCAGGTAGGAGGGGGGAAAGGTGGCTATTATACACAGGAACAGTATAAGGATATTGTTCAGTACGCTAAAGACCGATATATAACCATTGTTCCCGAAATTGATATGCCGGGTCATGTAAATGCAGCACTCGCTTCCTATGCAGAGCTTAATTGCAGCGGAAAAGCCACTGAATTATATAAAGGGATAGAAGTCGGTTTCAGTACGCTATGTACCAATCTTGATATCACTTATAAATTTATTGACGACGTTATTGGAGAGCTGGCAGCTTTAACTCCCGGACCATATATTCATATAGGCGGAGATGAATCACATTCTACAAAGAGAGAAGACTATATTCCTTTTATCAACAGGGTGCAGGATATTGTAACGGCACATGGTAAAAAAGTTCTCGGATGGGATGATATAGCCATTGCAAGCCTGAAGCCGAATGTTATCGCACAACACTGGGCAAATGTTAAAA